>Ga0209047_1000151_pt1 | contig 66740 bp, 85 predicted proteins | sample SaaInlV_165m_DNA_3_FD_184681 | JGI IMG/M metagenome (GOLD analysis project Ga0209047, IMG submission 184681) | Marine microbial communities from expanding oxygen minimum zones in the Saanich Inlet - Saanich Inlet SI037_S3LV_120m_DNA (SPAdes)... | ecosystem: Environmental > Aquatic > Marine >...
TTACCAGACTTTGCTTTCTTTACTTTACGAGTATTTGCTCTTTGATCAGCATGTCTTTGATGTTTACCTTTTTTTCTCATTGGCATGCAAAATTATGATATTTAGCAGTAGTTAATTGTTACTCATTTCATCAACATTAGGCAGTTAAACCATTATCTTAATTTCATGAAAATCAAATTCATCACACCTACATTCACAATTTAGCAGTTGTGAGATTTCAGGAATAATATCACCACCTTCGATAAATCGACGTATAGGTAATCCCCCTTCAGCTTTCAAAAATAAAGAAAAATTATGTAATGAATGTTTTTTGTAATTTACAGAAAAAATTTGTTTTTCAAAACGTTTTCCAGATTTGTCATAAACGACAGCAAGAGTATTATCAAGATGTTTTAATTTTTTGAGATATTTTGAATCAATAATATTTTTAGAAGAAATTTTAATTTCAAGAGATGAAATAAATTTTACAGGTTTTTTAGGAAACTCATCAATAACTTTAAGATTTACAAGTTTAAGAGAATCAAGATTAGCAGAAGTAGGTTTTGATTTTCGTTTATGGGGATTTTGTATTTTAACAAAAAATGGTCTACCAGTACCCAAAACAAGACTAGATGTATCCTCCCCACCAATCCAAGTAAATTTTGCAGTTGTACCTCCAAATTTTTTAAAGAGAAATTGTGAAATTATACCTTCAATACTATCAAATTCAGAAATACCATGAAATAAACAAGTTCTACACCCCTTGCCATTGCAATTCATACAAGATTTTTGTTTTTGAGGAATTCCACGCAGAGTTTTCAGATATCTTCCAGAAAGAATGATAGATTTGGAACGTAATGTACATGTTTCATCCTTGAAATTTATTAAAAAAGCAATTTCAGGATCCAAAAAATCAATATTTTTTTTTGTTGTTTTAGAAAATGATTTTCCTAATTCTTTTGTGATGTCACTTTTGATGCTATCAATTCCCATTAGTTTGTATTGTGATCTAATAAAATCATCTCTATCAACAATAGAGGGTTTAATGGTAGCCCCAACACTAAATGTGTCATAAAAATAATTAGATGTAGAATCAAGCATAATTTTTAAAAAATAATTTAAATTATCAAATAAATTCTTACAAATAAAACATTTTTGAGTAAATTTGAAATTTTTTTTTAATTTTTTACCAAGAAGTTTATTTGAAGAAAGATTCAATCGTTTAGAAAATAATCTACCCAAACAATGATCACATAATTCATAATTTTTTAAAATTTTATTAGAAATAGGAATAATTTTTTGGTATTCAGACATTTTTAAAGATAAATTTAGAAAAAAATTATCCTAATCCCATTTTTCTAAGAGTACCTTGCATTTGACGACCTTTAGAAGCTTTCATCAAGTTTTTAGAATTTTTATAATTTTTGAGTAATTCTTTAACTTCACCTTCAGGCCATCCAGAACCACGTGCAATTCGTTTAATTCTAGAAGAATTAAGTAAATCAGGACTATTTTTTTCATCTTTATTCATACTTTGAATTATGTATCGCCATTTTGAAACTCTACCCTCCATTTGATCAACTTGATCCTCTTTTACCATTCCAGACATTCCAGGCATATTATCAAGAAGTCCCTTCAATGAACCAACTTTAGTGACTTCTTCTAATTGATAAAAGAAATCATCCATGTTCATTTTTCCACTAGAAATTCGTTTCATTCTAACGTCATCACCCTCATTTTCTAATCTTTTTGCTAAATCCAATACAGCTTGAATATCACCCATTCCAAGTAATCTACCAACAAATCTAGTTGGCGAAAATTTTTCTAAATCATCAATTCGTTCACCAGTACCAATGTACATAATTTGTGCACCAGTTGCAGCAGATGCTGCAAGTGCACCTCCACCTTTTGCAGAACTATCTAATTTAGAAACAATTACACCGCCAACGGGAATAGTTTTATGAAATGCTTCAGCTTGATTGAAACATTGTTGTCCAATAGTACCATCAATTACAAGTAAAGCTAAATCAGGTTCTGCAACTTTGTTAATTCTACTCATTTCTTCAAGTAAATCATGCTCTTCTTTATGACGACCAGCAGTATCAATTATAATTACATCAAGGGATTGATTTTCAAAATATTTCAATCCATTTTTAACAATATTAGGAGAATCTTTATTATTTTCATCACCATAAACTTCAACATTTGATTTTTCACACATCATTTTGAGTTGAATTAATGCACCAGGTCGATAAGTATCAGCACCAATAACTCCAACTTTATGACCTTGTCCAGTTAAAAATTTTGCAAGTTTTGATGCTACAGTTGTTTTACCACTTCCCTGAATTCCCAATAAAATTAATTTATTTTGTTTTCCAGGTTTAAAGTTAAAATCAGATTCATCACCAAGTAATTTTGATAATTCATCATATAGAATTTTTACAATATGATCTTTACGTGAAAGACCAGGAGGCGGAGTTTCATTTAATGAACGTTCTTCAAGTCTTTTTGTAATATCAAGAACTAATCTCACATTAACATCAGATGTCAATAATGCTCTTTGAACATCTTTACAAAGATCCTTAATTAATTCCTCATCAATGCCAGATGATTTAACAATCTTTTTGATTGCATCGCCTAAACTATTTTTTAATCCATCAAGCATTGTAATTCAACTCAGCATCTACTATTTCAAACCTTCCTCTATAGCCATCCCAATTTTTTACAAATTTGTTAATTTTAATAGGATTAGAAAAGAGAGGGCAATTCAAAACAAAAGTTTCAGATTCACCACCTTCAAAATTTAAATTAAATCCAAATTTATCAGATAAATTATTTAAAATTTCAATATCAGATTTTAAAATTAATTTTCCTAGCCATTGTTCATCCAAACCATCAGAGGATACAGTAACCATCATAAAATTAAAATTAGAATCAAGTAAATCATTCATGTATTTTTTTGGTTCAGTATTCCACAAAGGTGCAACAGAAACTAAATTTAATTTCAAACATAAAGTTTCAAATTTTTCTTTTTGAAATTTACTTTTAATTCCTCCATGAACTAATCCATCAATGTGAAACTGATCTTTGGCATTTTGTAATAAATTTTCCATTGCAATTAATTCTTCATCAGTGTCATCAGAATTGGAATTAATAATTAATTGTGGAATTTTCATAGATGTAGATTGTAATTTTGTCCATCTTAAATTAGGATGATGTAAAAGGTGACTGTCCTCAGATTTTGGAAAAATACTCAATAAACATACAACATCATGTCCCTGATTTTGAGCAAGATGAATTGCATACATGCTATCTTTCCCACCAGAAAAAAGACAAGCTAATTTCATAATTTTACAAAAAATCAGTTCAATAAAATTCTAAAATTAAATAAAAAAGATGCTTCAATACTCATAATCGTCATCATAAATCAGACGGCTTTTCCAACAATCATCAGCATCTACAGTATGTTAGAATACACAGAATTTTAGTGCTATGATTAAATTACAATTATCAATTCATGATAAAATAAATGAAATATTTTTAGAAAATTATCAGTCTAACTATTTTTGATAGTCATAATTTTGGTATTATCCATTACTACCCAATATTCAACATTTTGTCCATTTTCTAATTTTCCTTTAACTGCATCATCAATCATTGCAATGTCAATGGTTTCAAAGGATTCAGAATCCATAACTTGAACTGTATCGCCATTAATGGAAATAATTTGTCCGACTTTCTTGTTAATCATTGGAATGTGAATTTGCATACTGACAGGACCAACATGTGGTCTATTTTTTCCATCAAAAATTCCTTGACCAACTATTCGGGCTTTTGCTGCACCGTGTTTTCCAGGTTTTGAGGTATCATATTCAATAATTCTACATGGCTCACCACTTGGTTGATCAGAGTGAGGTAACAAAATGTATGATCCAATTTTCAAAGAACCAAGATCAGATGGTTTACTCATGAGGATGGTTTTTTGGTCGAATATTTAACTATTCTACTTTAGATGATCAAGAATTGAAAGATTCAATAAATTAGATAATGTGAATCCCTTTCGATTAATATCACGTTGAGTTTGATCACAGTATTGTTTCACACTTTGATGACTTTTTTGACTTGCAACTTCAATCATAACTATATTTTTAGAATATGGAAATGTAAATTTTGATGGTATTGAACAACTAGTATTCATACTACCAGTCCCAGCCACTTCAATTTTGTCTTTTTTTAATAGTAAGTTAGCAATATCATACATATCATCAGTATCATCATATTCCAGATAATATAATGAAATGAAATTTACAGTACCTAAAACTTCTCTTTCAAAAAAATTTTCATGAATATTAAAAATAAAAGAAGTATTATCCTGAGGAAATTTAGATAGATCTTTTTCCATAATGGTATGATCATTGAATTTACCTAACAGGTAATGATTTGCAGAAGTTGAAAAGTACGGTTTACTATCACTAGAAAAAGTACCAGTTACAAAAAATAATTTTTCAATATTTGATGAATCAATTAAAGAGTCTTTTAATTCAAGAGAAGTATGATTGTGCAGATATGGAGCACACACATATCCAGAATAAGATAAAGGAGAATCAGACATCATATTTTGAGAATTTTGTACCTATTTATCCATATAATATAGATCAAAAAATAATAATTAAAAACCTACGATGGTTTTTTAAGAGCAACAATCTTCATTTTTCTTGTCCCGTGGTAGCTCAGCCTGGTAGAGCTTCCGGCTGTAGTTGTCGGCTTAAGATGGCTGACCGAAAAACAGCATATCAGGCATACAGAAACCGGGTTGTCGCATGTTCAATTCATGCCCGCGGGACCACAAATTTTTGCAGGTACACAAAAGATGATTTTAAAAATAATAAAAAAATAGACTGTTTAAGAAAACATAGATGAAATCTTAATTTAAAAATTCAAGTGTCTACTCTAATTTTTTGACTTTTTGTGCTGCTGGGCCTTTTTGGCCTTCACCAACTTCAAACTCGACTTTATCGCCTTCGTTAATGAATCCATCAACGTCAGATTTGTGAACGAACATATCGTCGCCACCTTCTCTTTCGATAAAACCAAAGCCCTTAGTTCGGTTGAACCACTTTACGGTACCTTGTTCCATAATTTTTGAAATAATACATTCATTATATTAACTAAGGTATCAAGGGACTAGAAGTCTTTTGCAATATGGCCTTGATCTTTTAGCCATTCAACTTGAGGTAAAGTAAACCTCCAAACAATATCTCCTCGTTCTTTTTCTTTAAAATCCCAAGGAGCAAGAATTACAATATCATTATCACGAATCCAAACTCTTCTCTTTAATTTTCCTCTAATTCTTCCACGTCTAGTTACATTATCATCACATTTTATCATGACGTTTTCACCACCCATCATTTTTAACACTCTTCCAAACAATTCACCTTCTTCTGGAAGACGAATTTCTTTTAGTGCACTTTCATTTTTTACTTGACGCTTACCCACAATATAGATAAATTAAGTTACCATATAACTGATGAGGTTTTTGAAAAATAAAAGTACAAAGAAATTTTATCTACAAAAGAGAAATTAAATTATGGAATTTAGATGTGTTGAAGAATGTTCTCAATGTTGTATTGAAAGAGAGTATTATCCAACAAAACAATTTGGCAAAATAGGTGTACTGATTTTACCAATAGAAAAAGAACAAATTGAAAGATTGGCAATAGAAAATAAAATAAAAATAAAAATTTTACCAAGGATAGGTGTGTCTGAAAATAGAAATCAAAAACCTACAAAAATTTTAGCGTATCAATTAATGGGAATTGAAGAAAATGGCAATACCTGTCCTTTTTTAGATACAAAAAGTGGAAAGAAATCAACGCATGGAGGATTTCCATGTAAAATTTATAAAAATAAACCATTAGCATGTAGTGCATATCCATTAATTGAATCAAATCCAATTACACTAGATCAAAAATGTAAATTTTGTAAAGAGTGCGGAACAGCAGAACAAAATTTAGAATTTGAAACAGAGTCTCTTTTAAAAATTAAAGAAAACATGCAAACAAATGCAATGTGTATTTGGAGATATGCTACAGGTGTAGGAGAAAAAGAAGATGATGAAATTATCAACACAGGTTGGATTTTAGAAGAAGGATGAGGAAATAATTTTAGAAAAATAATTTATGATTAAATTAGATTAAGGATTTATGACAGCACGGCCAAGAATCTTTCTTGCTTTAAGATCTTCTAATGCAGTATTTGCATCATCAAGAGCATATCTTTTAGATATAACAGGATTAAGGATTCCTTTTCTTGCTAAAGCAAGTAATTCAACCATATCATCATAGTTTCCAGTATATGCACCTTGAATTGTAAGGGATTTTAGAGGAATTGTTACTAAAGATAATTCAAGAGAGCCACCAAACAATCCTACAAGAACTAAGTTACCTCTTTTTCTCAAAATTGCAAAACCAAGTTTTACAGTAGGTGGAGCATTGACAAAATCAACAACACTATCAGCACCCTTATCATTACAAATAGACATGATTTTTTGAGAAGTTTCAGGATCTTTAGAATTAATAGTATAATGAGCACCCATTTCTTTTGCAATGTCTAATTTTTGATCATCTAAATCAACGCAGATAATTTTTGCTTTAGTTATAGCTTTGGCAATTTGTACACCCATTAATCCCAAACCACCAGCACCAACAATTACAAGAAATTCAGGAGAATTTTGATTTGCTTTTTTAATTGCAGTGTATGCAGTTAATCCAGAACAAGCAAGGGAAGTTGCAGCATCAGGATCAACGCCATCAAGTTTTGCTAAATATTTGAAACTAGGAATTAAAGCATAATCAGAATAACCACCATCTTGAAAAACACCCATAGATTTTGGGGCATCACATAAATTTTCATTTTTAACTTTACATGCAGGACACTCACCACATCCAATCCAAGGAAAAACTAGTACTTGATCACCTTTTGTAATACCTGAAACATTATTTCCAATATCTTCAACAGTACCAACAATTTCATGACCAGGAGTTACAGGATATTTAACTCCTCTATCAGTGACTTTCATAAATTGTCCATCTCCAAGATCATATCCACCTTCCCACAAGTGTAAATCACTATGACAAACACCTACAGAATTTACTTTAACTAAAACTTGATCCCCTTCTGGTTTTGGAGTTTCAGATTCAGAAACTGCAAGAGGTTCATTAGGTCCAAGAATTCTTGCAGATTTCATATCAGAAAAAAACCATCTTTACAATATAAGAGTTGACTGGAAGTAAGAAAAAAGTAGAGTGCTTAGATATTATTGAATAAAACAATAGACATCGTGTGAGTGAACCTCCAAGTCCAAACAGTATTTCTCAAGAACCAGTCAATATTCTATTTAGTCCATCATCAGTTGTAAAAAAAGATGTTTGGGAAATTGATCTAATTCAAATTTTAAATTTATTAATTAAAATTCTTGAAAAAACAGGTAAGAAGGATCTGAAAGTTGCAGGAATGGCAGCATTATCATCATCATTAATCTATAGAATGAAAGTTGAAAGTATTTTTGCATTACAAAAAGCAGCTATGGAAAAAAAGTCAACAAGGCAAAGAACCGATGTAGATATTGAATTAATAGACATACCATATAGACATGAATCAACATATCCAGTTTCATTAGATGACTTGTTAGGGTTATTACAAAATCTAATTGGAACAATGGCAAATCCACAATCAAGAAGAAATAAACAATTAGAGATAGAACCAATAGAAGCACCTGACTTTCAAGAATTTTTTATTTCATTAGAAAGCATTATTGGAAAATATGAAGATCTAATTATGAAAAAAATATCAAATACAGGATTTGGATTACTTCAAAATATAATTGCAGAACTGGATCAAGTAGATTCAATCAGGTGTTTTTTTGCAGCATTATTTTTAGCAAGAGACCAAAAAGTAGATTTAGAACAAGTTGATGAAGATATCAAAATTATACTCGTAAAAGAAAAAACAACAACTGAGTAAAATGGAGAGAAAGTTCTTTAACTAAAATTTAAAAGAGGAGAAAAGGACTTGGTTAAAATTGAAAATACAGAAGAAGCAACAGCAAGAATTGAAGCTGCACTATATTCAGCAGGACGTCCATTAAGAATAGAAGACATCGTTAGAGCATCAGGCACAGAATCAAGAACAAAAACATTAGAATTACTAAACATAATTATAAAAAAAACAAAAACAGCATTCAAAGCATTAGAAATTGCAATACTACCAGATGGAACATATGTAATGCAATTAAAACCAGAATACAGTTCAACAGTTAAAAGATATGCTTCAAAGCCAGTTTTACCAAATGCAACTCTAAAGACATTATCATATATTGCATATATGCAACCAATTGCATCAAAACAACTTGTTGAAACTAGGGGTTCAGGAGTTTATGCACATCTAAAAGAATTACGACAATTAGATTACATAACTCATCAGAATGTAGGAAGATTGAAAATTTATACAACAACTGAAAAGTTTCAAAAATATTTTGGAATTAAAGGAGATGTAGAAGATCTAAAATCAAGATTATTTTCAAAAGTAAGAAAAACAGCAAATAAAGGAAAAATAAATGTCAGATCACAAATCACAACTGAAACAAACTAAAAAAACGAGTTGAGACTAGTTTTTGGCGTTTTGTATAAATTAGAGTAATTCACTAAAAATTTCGTGAGAAAATCAGTAGAAAATCTAGCAACCAGTAAAATTACTGGAGGACGAAGAAAACCACTTAGAATTAGAAGAAAATATGAAACTGATAGATATCCAAATGAGGCAATTAATGGAGCCCAAGTTACAGTAACAAGAAGAGTTAGAGGAAACAACAGCAAAGTAGCTTTAAAATCAATTGATTTTGTTAATCTAGCAACAGAAAACTCAAAAGTTGTAAAATCAAAAATTATCAAAGTTTTAGATAATTCTACAAATAACGATTATAGAAGACGAGGCATAATCAGTAAAGGTGCAATTATTGAAATACAAGAAGGTAAGTGCAAGGTTATTTCCAAACCAGGGCAAAACGGGATAGTTAACGCAATATTACTAAAGGAATAAAATGAAAGATTACGAGCACGTCGTAATTTGGTTGGATTATTTTAATAAGAATTTAAAGAAATCAAAAGGTAGAAGATTAGGATTAGAAAAATGTGTTTTTGATCCTTCGTTAAAAGAATTAATGGATGCAACAACATCAGCAGGATTTGAAATTACAGAATCAGATGATAAAGTTAGATTTCCAAAAAGACCATTTGTCAGATCAGGGTATGTTGTGTTGCCAAAAGGATCCTCTAAGACAATAATTCTTAACAAAATTTCACAAAAACTTGTTTCAAAAAGATCAAAGCAAACAAAATAAAATCTATTCTAGCTCTTAGCTAAAGTAAAGTTGACAGAAGTCTATGATAGGGTAATCATTTCTACTATTGTTAATTGCAGGAGGTAGGCGAAATAATGCACCTAGCCGGAAGTGGCAGGGTAATCATTCAACTATCACAAGAATTGGTTGAAGGACAGATACTCTGTGACGAGAAAGGAACTAGAGTTGCAAAAGTAATGGAACTAATTGGCCCAATAAAAAGGCCGTTTGCGTCAGCAACGTCGTTAACAAATAATATCAATAGATTTGTTGGAAAACGAGTTTTCATGTTTGAGCAATCTACTGCAAATAAACCAAAAAGATTTAGGAGAAATAAAAGATGAACACATTACAAACTCAAAACTGTCCAGAATGTAGATCATCATTAGTAGATGATGTGCAAAATGGAGAGATAATCTGTTCTGGTTGTGGCGTAGTTGTCGATGATCAGATTGCAGATTGTGGTCCAGAAACAATAAGTTCGAATCTCGAAGATAAAATGAAGCTTGCAAGAGCAACAGGACAAACAACCTATTCTCAACATGATTTGGGAATAACAACTGAGATTTCAATTAGTGCAAAAGACTTCAGTGGAAAAACTATCAATCATGAAGTTGCAAACCAAATGAATCATCTCAGAAAATGGCAACAAAGAGTAAGAGTATCAACACCAAAAGAAAGACGACTTGCAAATGTTTTAGCAAAAATGGGCGAAACATGTGAATCACTTAATCTTTCAAAAAATGTGTTAGAAACTACTTCAATGATTTACAGAAACTTAGATGGGCATATAGAAGTCAAAGGAAAATCAGTAGCTTGTATCACTGCAGCTACAATCTATATGGCATGTAAGCAATGTAACGTAGTAAGATCATTAGAAGAAATTATTCAAGGAATTGTTCCAGCAAAAGACGTAAAGTCAAAAACAAAACTTGCAGCAAGATACTATAGAACCATGGTAATGGAAATGGGAGCAATTAAGGCTCCAGTCTTAACCATGGACAAATACATCTCAAAAATAGCAAATATGACACAGACAGAGGTAAGAGTAGAAAGACTAGCCTTAGAAATTGCTGAAAAAACAAAAGACAGTAGTATTTCAGATGGAAAATCACCAAACGGAATTGCTGCAGCATATCTGTATGTATCATCAGTATTACTTGGACAAAATGTTCTACAAAGAGACGTTTCAAGTATTGCAGGAGTTACAGAAGTCACTATCAGAAATAGATGTAAAGAGATTCTAACAAGTTACAAACTCAAAATTACTTTGAGACCGTCTCTGGCCAAATATTAAACCCCCCTCCCTTTTCATTTTACAATTAAAGATACAGATTAGGATCAGCTAAATTTCGTCGGTATTATATAGAGAATCAAAATTGTTTGAAACATGGTAGTATTAGAAATTAAAGATTTACACGTATCAATAGATGGTAAAGAAATTCTCAAAGGAGTTAATCTAAAAACAGGTCCAGGAGAAGTACATGCCATTATGGGACCAAACGGTTCAGGAAAAAGTACATTATCATACACATTACTTGCACATCCAAAATACCAAGTTACTAAAGGTGACATTCTATTAGATGGTGAAAGTATTTTAGAATTAACTGCTGATCAAAGAGCAAAAAAAGGATTATTCTTAGCATTTCAATATCCAACTGAAGTTTCAGGAGTAGGATTTTCCCACTTTCTAAGAACAGCATACAACTCTCTAAGTAAAGCAATGGATGGAGATGACAGAGAAGTGTTCATTACAGTAAGAGAATTTCAAAAATACCTTAAAGAAAACATAGCAAAAGTTGGATTAAGAGAAGAATTCCTTTCAAGATATCTAAATGAAGGATTTTCAGGAGGAGAGAAAAAACGTGCAGAAGTATTACAAATGGCAGTTTTAAAACCTAAAATTTCAATTTTAGATGAACCAGATTCAGGATTAGATATTGATGCAGTTCAATCAGTAGCTAAAGCAATTAGTAATGTTTCAACTAAAGATGCAACAGTAATTATAATTACTCACTATGCTAGAATTTTAAAATTCTTAGACAAATTAGATTATGTGCATGTATTTGCAGATGGCAGAGTTCTACAAACTGGAGATGCATCCCTTGCAGATAAATTAGAAGCTGAAGGTTATGAGTGGGCTTTAGAAAAAGCAGCATAATTAAATTTAAAAAGAAAATTTTTTAAAAAATGATTTACAAAGTTCAAGTGAATTTTTCCAAAGATTTCTTAGAAATAAATAATGATCAAATCAGTATTGGAATTAAGAGTAAACCAATCAAAGGAGAAGCAAATAAAGAAATTATTAGAAAAATTGCAAAATATTTTTCAATATCAACAGGAGCAATACAGATTAAATCAGGTCACAAAACTAAAGACAAAATAATAAAAATATCATAAGAAGGAATCATGTTTTTTATTTAAATAGGGTCATAGAAGTAAAAAATTATGTCAGAAAATAGTGAACAATATTATTTTAATTTCTCATTTTTTAAAGTTGATCCAAAATGGAGATGGATGGCAGATTTAGCAAAAGAAGAATCTGCAAAAGAAGTAGAGAATATTATTTCTAATTCAGGAATAATGTTTAGATCATATTCAAATTTAGGGTTAAGAGATGATACAGATTTTATGTTTTGGTTTGCAGCAAAAACAATTGAAGAAATTCAAACAGTAATTGAAAAATTATACAAAACAGTATTTGGAAAATACATCATACCATCAATGACATATTTGTCATGTACAAGACCATCATTATATGTACAAGATCAAAAGGCTCATGGATTTGTTACTGGAAATAATCCAAAAAAACACGTCATAGTTTACCCATTTACAAAAACAAGAGAGTGGTATCTATTACCAAAAGAAAAGCGTCAAGAAATTATGGATGAACATATCACAGTTAGTAAAAAATACCCACAAGTAGTGCTCAATACAACATATTCATTTGGAATTCATGATGAAGATTTCATGTTAGCATTTGAAGTAGATGACATCAGAGATTTTCAAGATCTAATTATGGATCTAAGAGAAACTCAAGTTTCAACATATGTAAAAAATGACATCCCAATGATTGTATGTGTGAAAAAAGACATCATCCCATTAATTACAAGTTTAGGGTAAACTGCATAAAACAAGATATCACAAGTGCAAATCTTGGATAAACATAAATGATGAAATTCCAAATAAATAATGAAATTAAAAGGAGATAAGAATGAAGTACAATAAACTAGGAAAAACAGATATCAAAATATCAGAAGTAGGATTTGGAGCATGGGCAATTGCTCTTGATTGGTGGGGTAAAAAAATTGAAGAGGACGAAGCAAAAAGAATGCTCAAAAAAGCATATGATGTAGGAATTAATTTCTTTGAAACAGGAGATTTGTATGGTAAAGGATTAAGTGAAAAACTAATTGGCGAAGTCTTCAAAGATATGAGAAATGAAGTTGTTATTTCTACCAAATACGGATATGATTTTAGTGAAGTAGACCAAATAGGGCATAAAGAACTTCCACAAAGATTTGATGAAGATTATACTAGAATGGCATTAAGAAAAAGTTTAGAAAGATTGCAAACAGATCATGTTGACATGTATGGTGTGCATAATCCAAAATTAAAAGATGTGAGAAATAATTCAATATTCAATGTATTAGATGGTTTTATCAAAGATGGATCCATCAAAACATACCAAATTGCGTTAGGTCCTGCAATTGGTTGGACACAAGAAGGGATAGAAGCAATGGACAAACCAAATCTTAGTGCAGTTCAAACAGTATACAACATACTTGAACAAACTCCAGGAAATGAATTAATGAAAAGGGCTGAAGAAAAAGACGTAGGCATTTTAGTTAGAGTTCCAGAAGCATCAGGAATTCTAACAGGTAAAGTTAATGCAGATACTAAATTTGATGATAATGATCATAGATCAGTAAGAAAACGAGAGTGGCTTAAATCAGCATTAGAAAAAGTTGAACAATTCAAACCAATTGCAGATAGAAATGGATTAAGTATTACAGAATTTGCAATGAAATTCATGATGACAAAAAAAGGATTTGCAACAGTACTTCCAACAATGATCAGCGAAGAGGAAATTGTCAATTATGCTGAAATGTCAGATGGGAAATATATTTCAGATTCAGATATGAAAGAAATTGATGATTTGTACAATACATGGCCAGCCTATGAATTAAAAGCAACACCTCAAACAAATTAATTTGTAAATGGTCATACCAATAGATTCAGAAAAAACACTAGAAGTTATTGAAAGAATGAAATTTGCCAAAATTGGTAAATACAAAAAATGGGAATTAATTATTAAAAAAATTAAAAAAGATCAAACATTAAATCCAGAAGAATTAGAATATTATTCAAATTTAACTAGAATTTATAAAAACTCAAACATTGCAAGTAGAAGCAAAATATATCACACAAAATTATCACTAGAAGATGAAAAACCACCTTGTAAAGAATGTGGAAAAGATTCTCTATACTATTGCAACATGAATGATCAATATTTTTGTAATATTCATGTTGTAGGACACGATAAAAATGAAGTTTAAGCAGTAATATCATCTAAACTAAATGAATTTTCAACAAAATATTCAACTCTAGTTTTTTTGAATTCACGAGAACTAAAGAGAATTTTGTATTCATCCACATTAACTTGATCTTGAATAATTTTAGCTACATCATATGCTTCATCATGTGTTTTGCAATGAATCATTGAAAATACATTGTATGGCCAATCATCATATGTTGGACGCTCGTAACAATGACTGACTTGAGGAAATGAACCTAATGTTTCACCAACAGAAGTAATCCTATCTTTAGGAACTTTCCATACAATCATACCATTTGCAGTAAATCCAACTTGTCTATGTCTCAAAATTGCTGCAAATCTTCGCATCACACCAATGTCCTCATAATGTTTCATTTTTGCAAATAATTCATCCTCAGTAATTCCAAGGTTTTTTGCTGCAATTACAAAGGGTTCATCAGTGATTTCCATATCCTTTTGTAATTCACGAATGAAATCTTTGTCTTGTTCTGTTGGTTCAAATTTAATATTCTTAATTTCTTTTTTCTCTTCAGTTGGTGCAATATCATGTTTTTTGTCATCAACCATGTCAAGTTTAACACCAATTTTGAATAACTGTAAAGTTGGAAGCATTCGAACTTTTTTAATTCCTTTAAGAACATTAAATTTTTCAAGTTCAGCATTCAAATCAGTTCCAGGTGGAACAGCTAAAGTAAACCAAAGATTAAACTGATGATCACGTTCATAATTATGACTAACACCAGGATGACGATTAATTTGACTAGCCACATAATCTAACTTATCATCTTCAATTTCCATTGCAACTAATGAACTAGTATAACCTAGTTTCCTAGTATCAAAAATAGCACTAAGTTGTCTTAAAACACCAATCTCTTTTAGATTGTTTAATTTTTCTTTAATAATTTCTGGAGTAGTATTAAATTTTGTAGCAATTGCATCAAAAGGTCGAGTAACTAATGGAAACGTCCATTGAATTTCATTTAGAAGTTCTTTATCAGATTCACCTAAAGAAGACAATAAATGAATTAATTGGCAATTCAATTAAAAATGTAGCTAGTATTCTACACAGTAATTTTTAATACATAAATAGAAACTAGAGGATTTTGGATCCATGATAATTAATTTAAATCTTGAAAATAAAAAAATTATTGTTATAGGTGGAGGAAATGAAGCTGAGAAAAGAATAAAATCACTATTAAATGAAAAAGGTGAAATTATAGTCATCAGTGATTCGGTAAATACTGCAATTTTAAAATTAGTAAAAATAAAACAAATTAAATTAAAAAAACAAAAAATTGAAAATGTTAAATTTATTTCAGAATTAAAACCAGACTTAATAATTACAACCACAAATGATAAAAAAATTAATCAAAAAATAATCAACCATGCAAAGAAAAAGAAAATAATAGCATATAGTTCAGATAATCCAGAAGATAGTGATTTTTCAAATGCAGCAATCATTGATTTTGAAAAAATGATTCAAGTTGCAATTTTCACAGGAGGTAGAAGTCCAGGAATGTCAAAAAAAATTAAATTGAAAGCTGAAAAAGTACTGAAAAAAATTATTTCAAAAGAAGATATCGCTCAAATTAAAATTCAAAAAATATCCCGAAAATTAGCTAAAGAGACAATTCCCACTCAATCTGAACGAAAAGAGTATCTACAAAATATCATGACTGATAATCATATTGATCAGTTAATAAAAGACGGTCAGATAAAAAAAGCTGAAAAGCGAGCTGTAGAGATACTAAAAAAATGGAAATAACTCAAAATATCATAAATGCACGGGTGACATTTCGTAACTCACCAATACATATTCTTGAACAATTTACGATCAAAAATGTTGAAAATGCATATCAACAATTTAAAAAACATTCAGAATTAGAGGAATGTGTAATAATTCAAACTTGTAATAGAATCGAATTATTTGGAAAATCAAGAATAGATAATTCAGATAAAATTAAAAAAACATGGGCAAACATTACTGGACTTGATGAAGAAATGGTTAATGAAAATGTAGAATTTGTGGAAAATCAAGAAGCATTACACCACCTATTGAAATTAACATCAGGTTTAGATTCAATGGTATTGGGAGAAGAACAAATTTTGGGTCAAATAAAAAATTCCATAACAGCAGCTAGAGAGATAAAAGCATCAGGACAACATCTCAATACATTATTTGATAAAGCAATTAGGATGGGAACTAGAATTAGAAACTCTAGTGGAATTGGTAAAGGAGGTATTTCAGTGGGTTCAATGGCAGTAAAGCTTGCAGAAGAAAATGTTGATGAATTAAAAACAAAACAAGTTCTATTAATTGGAACTGGAGAAGTATCAACTCTAGTTGCAAAATCACTTCAAAGAAGAGGATATGCATTTAATGTTACAAGTAGAACCATTGGAAGATCAGAAACATTTTGTGAAACAATGGGAGGAAATCCAATTAAATTTGAAGAAGTTCTTTCAGGATTTAATAAATATGATGTAATATTTGTTGCAACAACTGCACCATATTTTCTTGTAACACAAGAAAAAATTACAGATGCCATGAAAGATAAAAACAACGGAATAATGATTTTAGATTTATCAAATCCAAGAACAGTAGATGAAAAAGTAGCAACAATTAGTGGGGTTAAATTAATGAATTTAGATCAAATTGCAGAAATGGTTGAAAAAAATATCAATGCCAGAATAAACAAAGTGAAAACCGTTGAAAATATAATTAGAGAGGAAATATCAGTATTAGAAGCCTCGATGAAAAGATTAGATGCAGAACCACTTGTAACAGACGTATTCAAAAATATAGAAAATCTTAGAGAAAAAGAATTACAAAAAGCACTACAAATGCTGGGGGAAAAAGATGAAAAAAAGATCAAAATTATTGAAGAATTAACAAAAGCAGTAGTAGAAAGCATTGTAACAACGCCAATGAATAATATCAGAAAAGCATCAGAACAAGGTCAACCAAACGTAATAGAGTTAGCCAGTAAGCTATTTGACTATAAAAAACAAGATCAGGCAGATTAGAATTATATTTTAGCCAAAGATGATTTGAAACATGTCATTTCCAATTAAACGTCTCAGAAGATTAAGAATATCTGAAAAAATGAGAGAATTAGTTCAAGAAACCACATTAACACCCAAAGATTTCATTTGTCCAGTATTTGTTCAAGAGGATCTTAAAACAAGAATTAAAGTGGAATCAATGTCAGAAATTGAGAGATTACCATTAGAAGAAGTAAATGATGAAGTTAAAACAATTATAGATTTAGGAATTCCTGCAATTATGTTATTTGGAATTCCAACACAAAAAGATGAAGCAGGAAGTTCATCTTTTGATGATAACGGTATTGTTCAAAAAGCAATTACTCAAATTAGAAAAGAATTTGGAGATAAAATTGTAATTATGGCAGATGTGTGTTTATGTCAGTTTACATCAACAGGTCATTGTGGAATTATTCAAGGAGATAAAATTGATAATGATACAAGTTTAGATACACTTGCAAAAATTGCAGTGAGTCAAGCTAAATCAGGAGTAGATACAGTATCACCATCAGCAATGATGGATGGTCAAGTTGCAGCAATTAGAAAAGCTCTAGATAAAGAAGGATTTACAGACGTCTCAATAATGTCACATTCAGCCAAACATCGTTCAAACTTTTACTCACCATTTAGAGATGCTGCAGAGTGTGCACCAAAATTTGGAGACAGAAAAACATACCAAGTTCCATTTACAAATGCAAGAGAAGCAATGATGGAAGTAGAAACGGACATTAACGAAGGAGTAGATATTGTAATGATAAAGCCAGCATTATCATATTTAGATTTAATTGCAGAGACCAGAAGAAAATACAACGTTCCAGTGTCAGCATATAGTGTTTCTGGAGAATATGCATTGGTAAAAGCTGCATCACAGTTAGGATATGTAAATGAAAAAGATATCACATTAGAAATCCTTCATTCAATTAAAAGAGCAGGTGCAGATATGATAGTTACATATTTTGCAAAATCAGCTTCAAGATTTCTTCAAGAGCCATGAGAAACGACGAACGTTTTGAAATACAAAGAGCATTTGACTTATTGCCACATGTTGTTGGAGCAAGTTGGACAGCAGTATGGTTTCGAATGCAAGGTATTAGAAAACCTACAAGGGAGGAATTCAGAGAGAAAGCGCTAGAATATCTAAAAATGATAGAACCAGTCTTAAACGCATATCCAAAAGATGAAGAGTTTACTGAAATTTGTAAATATATAGAATTTAGAAAAAAACAAGAATATCTAAAGATTATTTCAGGAGAAAATAAAGAGATAGAAGTCAGATATGATAGATATGTAGATTATGGTTAAATTTCAGATTTTAGTTGTTTTAAAAATACTTTCAACACTTTAGTTCTTTTTTTTGCTTCAATTTTACCAGATTTTGTATTCATTGTAAATTCCAATTTTAATAATTTATTAAAAAAATGATCAACGGCCCAAATATCATCATCAGGGTTTCTTTTATTACAAAAAGGATCATCAATGTTGTAAAAAGGTCTATTCAGAGAACCACTAGTGGCAAAAACTCGTGCAATACCTATAGCACCTAAAGCATCAAGTCTATCAGCATCTTGTAATATTTTTCCTTCAAGAGTTTGAGGAATTTTATTTTGAGAAAAGCTATGTTCTGCAATAGCGTCAGAAATAACTATAATTTCGTCATTAGTAAAACCATATTTTTTTAAAATAATTTTAGATTTTTTTGCACTATCTATAGAAGAAAATTTAGAACGTTTACTAGATTTAGAGTATGAAACAATATCATGTAATAATGCAGCACTAAGAACCAATTTAGGATTTGCATTTTCTTTTTTTACAATTGTTTGGGCATTGTTATAGACTCTCATCACATGATCAAAGTCATGTGCAGTATCATTATTCATTATTTTTATTACTTCATTTTTAATAGAATCAAGAACTTTCATTTAGAGTCTCCAAATTTTAGGTTTAACAAATTTTATTTTTCTTTGAGTAATTAATACAGTCCAATTAATAGATGCAAATAAAATAATTAGTCCAATACCAACACCATCAATTAACAAAATTCCAGTAAGACGATCCTCAAATATTTCCAAAAAGGGCGTTAAAACAGCATTGCCAAAATAAATCATAAGGATATAAGAAATAGTTCTACCAAACCAAAATCCAATATAGATACTTACACTCTTTGCACGCATCAATCCATAGGTAATGAATAATACATTACTTGGAAGAGGTGTTGCACCAAACAAAAAAGATGCAATTAGATAACCATATTTTTTCTTATTCAAATAATCTCCAATCATATCAAGATTGGATTTTTGTTCTGCTCCAACAAATTTTCTAAATAATCCACTAATTCTTTTTAAAAAAAATCTACCAATAGTTGCACCAGTAGCACCAACCATAGCAAGAAGTACAACATTCAAAGTAGGATCAAGAAGATAAAATGATGTTAAAATTATCCAACTAGGAGGCATCAATATTGGAGATGCATTTACTCCAATCAATATTAAAAAAATTCCAAAATAGGAAAATTCACCAAATAATTCTAAAATATCCAATATCTTTCAACAAACCTACCAATATTTTGTTTCTAAACCCTTGGATCTATTATAGTCACAAAATAATATAATATTTTATTAAAAAATTCAAATAATTACATATTTTTTAAAACAATGATCATGTTTTGTAAGAAATTGGATCAATCATGCAATATCTTTATAAGCAATTTAGACACATTTGATGTATGTCAGAGTTAATTTGGAAGTGTTTTAGATGCAATCTTTCTTTCAAAGACGACGATTTAGCAGAAATACACAAAAATATTTCAAATCATTCAGTGACTAAAGTAAAAACAATAGTTGCATAATTTTTAGAATTAAGTTTTAAAAATAAAAATATAGTGCAGAGGGTGGGATTCGAACCCACGAACTCCTAAGAGAAGGGATTTCCTATGTTTGGATCTTGAGTCCCTCTCGGTTGACCGGGCTTCGATACCTCTGCAATAATACTAGATAATGCCGATATTTTTCAATTACTATTACAATTAATGATCCATATTTTTGGGAATTTTTTAACAAAGCTTATAATCGAAAAGATTATTGAAAATCACATGTCAGAATCAATACCAATTTCCGACGCAAAAAAAATGCGAAGTGGAGTTAATGTTGACGCCGAAGTTATTGGCAAAGGAGAACCAAGAACTGTTAATCTCAAAACAGGAGGAACAGTTGATGTCTGCGATGCAACAATATCTAACGGAGATGGAACTGAAGAAAATCAAATGAAACTCACACTATGGGGTGACGATATCAAAGCAGTTAATGTTGGAGATAAAGTTGTCATAGAAAATGGATATACAAATGAGTTCAAAGGGGAAGTATCTCTAACCAAAGGAAAATTTGGTAAGATGACGGTAAATCCTTAATAGTTTCTTTTATTTTTAAAATTATTTTTTAAATTAATCATACTCAGTATTATTCTAATTATTGAAATTATGGTTCAAATAATAATGAGAAATATAATAAAAATAAAATATATCATTTACAATCATGTTTGAGAAAAGATAATAATATTTTTAATTTAAAATATCAAATTCATCAACTAAAGATTTTAAAATATTTTAGAAAATTTAACGCTTAGTTTTCTTTGCAGGTTTTCTTTTAGCTGCAGTTTTCTTTGCAGGTTTTCTTTTAGCTGCAGTTTTCTTTGCAGGTTTTCTTTTAGCTGCAGTTTTCTTTGCAGGTTTTCTTTTAGCTGCAGTTTTCTTTGCAGGTTTTCTTTTAGCTGCAGTTTTCTTTGCAGGTTTTCTTTTAGCTGCAGTTTTCTTTGCAGGTTTTCTTTTAGCTGCAGTTTTCTTTGCAGGTTTTCTTTTAGCTGCAGTTTTCTTTGCAGGTTTTCTTTTAGCTGCAGTTTTCTTTGCTGCTGCTGCTTTCTTTGCTGCTGCTGCTTTCTTTGCTGCTGCTGCTTTCTTTGCTGCTGCTGCTTTCTTTGCTGCTGCTGCTTTCTTTGCTGCTGCTGCTTTCTTTGCTGCTGCTGCTTTCTTTGCAAGATATTCTTTTAATTTTGATGATGCAAGATCAAGGGTTTTTGTAATTCGCTCTTCAGCTTTAGTTCGTCTTTCAAGTTCTTTTACAACTTTTGCAGCAGTTTGATGACTAGTACTTATTGTGCTGCGAAGTGAAGGCTTTGTTTTAATTTGTTTTTTAATTTGTGTTGTAATTTTTGATTTAATATCATCAAATGTAGAAACTTCATCTGTTGTTTTTTTCAAGGTTTTTTGTCTACTTTTAATTTCAGAAATTAATTCTTGAACATGATCATCTAATGAGCGTAATCTAGCCTCAGCATTTTGTTTTTCTTCAGGAGTTTCAGCAAATTCAATTTCCTGTTTAATTTGTTCAATGACTTCCTTTTCATTATTTACTCGTTCTTCAGCAGCAGATATCAATCTTTGAATACTCTCTAATTGAGAATTTTTTCTATTAAGGGTGTCTGAAACATCTGAAACATCTTCTTTCTCAGATTCAATTTTTTTATCAATTGTTCGTAATCCGGTTGTAGAACGTTTTTCAGTAGACTGAAGTTGTTTAAGTTCATTTTCAGAATTTTGTTTTAATTCGATTGCTTCTTTCTTTTTTTGGCGTAATTCAATTACTGTTTTTTCTAAGGATGACAATACTGTTCTAAAATAAAAGAGTCGATTAAGTTGTTAATATGATCAGGATTTGACTTTTCGGTTAAGAAAATTAACCAATATTGATCTGTAAAATTGTTTTTTTAAAAAATATTAGTGATGATATTTCATAAAAATCATGGAATTTCATCCAAAAAATTTACCCATTTCAAAAATATATGATCTAAAAAATGAAAATGATGCAGTACAAGCAGTTGATGACATGGTAGAATTAGGATTTAAAAACAAGAAAGAAGGTTTCAAAGTTTTAATGCCAAAAGAAACAAAAATTGCAAAAAGAATTGGGTATACAGTTACAACAGGGGTGACAAAAGGCCTTCGACAAAAAAACGAAACTAGAGATGTCAAATATTGGACATATCATCACGATGATGAACACTTTGCAATAGTTTTGATAGATAATTCAGCCCTTACAGAATTAGGTTTTTGATTTATCAAAAATTTGATATAATTTTGTTCTATTAGCCATCACACCAGCAAGCATAATTCCAATGATAGTTCCACCGATTACATCCATTGGAAAATGTTGTAAAACATACAATCTGCTAATAGATATCATTGCAGGATATACAAATATCAAATATGCACCACGCGGGAATCTTTCTGACAATGCATAACCTAAGATAATTGCAAATATCATTGATCTGGCTGCATGTCCAGAAGGATATGAAGCATCAAAACTACCTTCACAAAACAATGCAAAGGTATCACGGCTAATTTCTACAGGAAATTCAACACCAAAGTATTCAAAATCAGGTCGCTCCCTATCAACACCACATTTGATGTATCCTGTGAGAAGAGTAGAAATTACAATTAAAATTAAAAGAGTGATTCCAACCCTACGGGTTTTTGGAATCAATAATACTATAATTGCAAATATCATCATATTGAAAACATCTCCACTTTCAGTAACATATTGCATAACAATGTCCAAAGTAGGATTTCCAATATTTTCTGAAAAATACAAAATTATACTTTGATCAAAATCATCAGTTACTTCAGAAAATACAAGAGCAGTCAAAATAAGAAATAGAGCAGTCAGTAAGACAAAAGAACGAGACCGAATATCAAAGAGCCAGTTTTGCAATTAATTAACCTCAAGTATACATTTTTTGATTTTTATTAATACATAACTTTTGAAAACACAAATCACACAATACAAACAAAATTCATAAAAATAATTATGATCGGCTCAAAGATTTTAACCAAGTGCATAATAGAATAGGCGTGAAGGTACTCACATTAGATGACTTTGAGTTAAAAGGCAAAACAGTTTTTGTAAGAATGGACATGAATTGTCCAATAGATCCAGAAACTAATGAAATTTTAGGGACTAAGCGGATTGAAGAAGCAATTGAAACCCTCAAATCATTAAAAGATTCCAAAGTAGTGATAGCATCACATCAAGGAAGGGTGGGAAATAACGAATATACTGGAATGAGCAAACATGCAAAAGTTCTTGAAAAGTTAATGGGTCAAAAAATAAAATATGTAGAAGATACCATTGGAGAAGCTGCCCAAAATGCAATCAAAAATTTAGAAGATGGAGAAATATTACTTTTAGATAATCTAAGATTATGTGCTGAAGAAAATTATGAATTTTCTCCAGAAAATGCGGCAAAGACAATAATGGTTTCGAGATTATCAAAATTATTTGATCTTTGTGTATTAGATTCATTTCCAAGTGCACATAGATCACATCCATCCATAGTAGGATTTGCACAAGTATTACCAGCATGTGCAGGAAGAATTGTTGAAAGAGAAGTAAGAAACTTGGATGAAATAATGACTGTTGCAAAAGCACCGCATGTAATTATTTTAGGAGGATCCAAAGTACCAGATAGACTAGAAGCTATCAAATTACTGATTCAAAATGGACGTGCAGATCATGTTTTACTAACAGGGTTAATTGGAAATGTGTTCATGCGAGCTCAAGCACGAATTAAATCACCTTTAGGAATTAAAAGAGAAGATGAAGTTGTTGCAAAAGCACATTCATTGATAGGAGATTATCCAGATGTGTTTGCAACTCCAGTAGACATTGCAATTGACAAAGATGGTGAAAGAATAGAGATGGATGTTAGAGAAATTGGTAAAGGTGATAAAATTTTTGATTTAGGACCTAAAACAGTAGAATATTATTCAAAATTAATTTCAGGTGCTGGAACGGTATTCATTAGTGGTCCTGCAGGATTTTTTGAAAAAGAGAATTTCAAATATGGAACAACACAAATGCTTAATTCAGTTGCAAATTCAATGGCAACAACAATTGTAAGTGGAGGTCATTTAACAACGGCATTAAAACAACAAGGATTGGCAGATAAAATCAACCATATTAGTACGGCAGGAGGAGCATTGGTACTATACCTAACTGGAGAAAAACTACCAATGATGAAAGCATTAGAAAATGCTGCAACAAAATACAGATCTAAATAGAAGACTTACAAGAAGGGTTTGGACAAATTCTTTCTTCAGAAGTTCCAAGATAAACATCATGATTACAAGAATCACAGTGAAATTTTTCAATAGGATCAAATAATTTTAAAAAAATAGTAGTAAAATTTTGAGCAATATTTCTCACAAGACCAGAATCACAAAGATCATTGAATAAAGATTCAGTGTCATCAATTATCCAAGAAGGATCTACATCATTTTCAGATTTAAGAATTTCAAAGATATCATCATTTGTAAATTTTGTATCAACATCATTAAATTTTTCAAAAATTATTTTTCGGATTTGTAATGAAATTGGGATTAAAGGAACAAAATCACTCATGCTAATACAGATTCTCAGCCTCTGCTTTTAGGTTATCTATACCGGCAGAATCATCAAGATTAGAACCAAGATAGGTATACAATGCAGATTTAAGGACTTTTAGAGAAAGTAAAGCACATTTTATTCTGACAGCTTGTAAATGCTCAAGACCTAATTCGCCTAAAACATCATTTTTTTCAATTTTCCTAACATCATCAAGAGATTTTCCCTTAGTTATTTCAGTTAAGACAGAAGTGCACGCCATACAAATTGCACAGCCTTTTCCATGAAATTTGATATCAGTAACTTTTTGATCATCAATTTTCATATCAATATCTATACTATCACCACATAATGGATTAGAATCATGAAATGTAACATCATGGTTTTCAATTTCCCCATAATTGATAGGATTTCTTGAATAATCAACTATCATTTCATGATAGATATCAGCACCACTACTCATAACTTAAACACCTTTGCTACAGTATTTAATGAGTTGATAAGAGCATCAACATCTGCTTTTGTATTATAAATATAGAAACTAGCTCTAGAAGTTGCAGCAACATCTAGTCGTTCCATTAAAACTTGAGCACAGTGATGTCCAGAACGAAGTGCAATTCCCTCTTCATCAATAATTTGAGCAACATCATGAGGATGTACATCTGCAAAATTAAATGAAATTACACCACCACGTTTTGTAATATCTTTAGTACCATAGATTTGAAGTCCTTTAACTTTTGAAAATTCTTCCATAGCATATTTTGTTAATTCAATTTCATGTTGTCGCACATTATCCATTCCAATTTTTGAGAGATAGTCAATTGCAGCTCCAAATCCAATTACATCTGCAATGTTTGGAGTTCCTGCTTCAAATTTGTAAGGTAAATCATTCCAAGTAGTTTCATACTTGTGAACTTCTCTAATCATATCACCACCACCATGAAATGGATTCATTGTTTGCAATACAGATTTTCTAACCCATAAAACACCAATTCCAGTAGGTGCCAACATTTTATGTCCAGAAAATGCAAAGAAATCACAACCTAAAGTTTCAAGATCAACTTTCATGTGAGGTACGGCTTGAGCACCATCAATCAAAGTAGGGACACCTGCAGCCTTACATTTTGAAATAATTTTTTCAGCATCAGTAATGGTTCCAAGAACATTAGACATCAAACTAAAAGTTACAAGTTTTACTTTTCCAGTTGCAAGATATTTATCAAGATCATCTAAATTTAATTGTCCATCATCATTCATTCCAATGTATTCTAATTTTGCACGTTTTTCTTGAGTAAGTAATTGCCATGGTACAATATTGCTATGATGTTCATATTCAGTAGTTACAATAATGTCACCTTCATTAATGTGAGGTCTGCCCCATGCATATGCAACTAAATTAATTGCTTCAGTTGTACCTCTAACAAAAATAAGCTCTTGTCTATTTTTTATATTTACAAATTTTGCAATTTTATCTCGTGCAGATTCGTATGCTTCAGTAGATTCCTCAGCAAGAGCGTATACTGCACGATGAATGTTTGCATTATGATTTCGATAATAATCAGTAATAGCATCAATTACTTGATTTGGTTTTTGGGTTGTTGAAGCATTATCCAAATAAACAAGAGGTTTGTTATCTCTAACGGTTCGAGATAAGATTGGAAAATCTTTTCTAATATTTTCAAAAGAGGAATCAGTACTTTGCAATTTTTAAATCTCCACAAAAATTTCATTATTATCAATTTTAACTGGATAAACTTGAAGTGCAGTTTCAGCTGGAAGGTTATTTGGTTTACCATTAACTAAATTGAAAACAGAAAGATGTAATGGACATCGAACACCTTCATCACTAAGAAATCCAGTAGAAAGATCAGCATCAGCATGAGTACAAATTAGATCAGTTGCATGAATAGTACCATTAAGATTTGCTATGAGAAGTTTTTTACCATCTTGAACAAATCCAAAAAGTTCACCTTTTTTCACTTGATCTAAACTACATGCTTTAATCCACTCAGACAAAAAAATCACCGATACTTGTAGTGTTGTTCAATTTCAGAATTTTCATCATAACGAGTTTCTTCAATTTCAACAAACTTTGCCAATTCCTCATCAGTATTAATGCTAAGCTCACGATTATCCCATTTTGATTCAATAAGATATGCAATCCAAGCTCTAACTTGAAAAGACATTTTTCGTGAAAGTGGTTCTAAGAAACCTTCAACAATAGTTCTTTCAGCCTCTTCATGACTAAGACATCTAGTTTTAAGATAGAAAATTTGTTCCTCATCAATTTGTGCAACAGATGCAGAGTGCGTTGCTTTTACATCATTAGTAAATATCTCCAATCCAGGAATTGCATCAGATTTTGCATCTTTATCTAATAGAATTGAACGACCAGATAAGAAAGAGTTTGATTTAGATGCATTTTCTTTAATTCTAATCATTCCTTTGAAAAGAGATTTAGATTTATTTCGAAGAATAGATTTTTCAACCACTCTTCCTTCAGTAGATGGACTTTCATGATTTACATTAGTTTGAATATCAAATGTTTGTTCATTATTTCCAAAAATAACTTCAGAGTCATTAGAAGATGCACCAGTACCATTAAGGAAATATTCAATTTTATATCTAGACAACATTGAACCAAATAATCCAGAATACCAATTCACTTTAGCATCCTGACCTAAATCAGTACGCTTTGTAGAAAAAGTTACGGCATGTTGGTCCATCATTTGTAAAGTAGTAATATCCAATTGGGCATTTGCAGCAACACTAGTATTCATTAATTCCAAATATGCTTGTTGAGTTTGAATATTTGGAGAATATAATTCTTGAATAAGTGTGGATTTGCTACTCTCATCTGCAAAAATAATATTTCTAGAAATAGTAGAATGTCCATCTTCAGAAAGACACGTCAAAAAGTGAATTGGTTTATCTAAAACAAAATTGCGTGGTATGTGGATAAATATACCAGAATTAAATGCAGCATTATTCAAAGCTGTAAATTTATCATCTTTGGGATTTGATGCATCTAATGCTTTTTTTACCAATTCAGGATTATTTTGAATTGCATCAGATATTGAAGAGATTACAACACCTTGAGATTTTAATTCATCAGGTAAATTGATTTTATGGATATTAGTTCCAATTTGGATAATACAAATTTCATTATCTAATTCACTCAATCTTTTTTGAAGAAAAGCAGGAACTGTTTCAGTAGTTGTTATTGAAAGAGAGACTTTTTCAGGATCCATTTTTTTAGCATCAGTATACTTGTTGTATAACGGAGATGTCTCAATTGGAAGACTATCGTAAATTGATAATGAATTTCTTCTATAATCTTTAAGCCAATCAGGCTCATTTCTAGACGAAGAGATCTCATCAATGTGAGTAGTATTTAATTTAGAAAGAAGTTCTTGAGACATGGTTAATCATTGGGTTTTATAATTATCCTACAGAGTCATCCATTTCTAATTTAATGAGTCTGTTTAATTCAACTGCATATTCCATTGGTAATTCTTTTGTAAATGGCTCCATAAATCCATTAACAATTAATGATAACGCATCTTCCTCACTAAATCCTCTAGACATAAGATAGAAAATTTGCTCATCACCAATTTTTCCAACTGTTGCTTCGTGAGTAATTGTTGCATCCTCTTGATCAATTACCATGTATGGATAAGTATCAGTTTTAGAAGTATCATCCATCAGTAATGCATCACATCTAACAGTAGATTTCACACCAGTAGCACCTTTAGCAACATTTAGCATTCCTCTATAAGTTGAACGGCCATCCAATCTACTTACAGACTTTGATGTAACCTTAGAAGTAGTATTTGGTGCAAGATGTACCATTTTAGCACCAGTGTCTTGATGTTGACCTTTACCTGCAAATGCAATAGATAATGTCTCACCATAAGCTCTTTCACCCATAAGATAGACTCCAGGATATTTCATTGTTAATTTACTTCCAATGTTTCCATCAATCCATTCAACTGTTGCACCTTCATATGCATAAGCACGTTTTGTTACAAGATTGTAAACATCTGAACTCCAGTTTTGAATAGTAGTGTATCTTAATTTTGCGTCTTTGTGTGCAACAAGTTCTACAACAGCAGAGTGAAGGGATTCAGAAGAATATACAGGAGCAGTACAACCTTCGATATAGTGTACTTCAGCACCTTCATCAACAATGATTAATGTTCTTTCAAACTGACCAATATTTTCTGCATTAATTCTAAAGTATGCTTGTAAAGGCATGTCAATATGAACACCTGGTGGAACATAGATGAATGAACCACCACTCCATACAGCACTGTTCAATGCTGCAAATTTGTTATCCTCTGGAGGAATAATTTTGCCAAAATATTTTTTGAATAATTCAGGATGATCAATTAAAGCTTGATCAGTATCTAAAAACAAAACACCTTGTTTTGCTAAATCTTCTCTTAAACTATGATAAACAACTTCAGATTCATATTGTGCACCTACACCGGCTAAGAATTTCTTTTCAGCCTCTGGAATTCCAAGTTTATCAAAAGTATTTTTGACATTTTCTGGAACATCATCCCAATTTTTTTCTGTTTTATCAGATGCTTTGGCATAATAATAGATATTTTGGAAATCAATAACACTAAGATCTCCACCCCAAGTTGGCATTGGTTTATTCATAAAGATCTCATAAGAACGTAATCTGAAATCGAGCATCCATTGTGGCTCATTTTTCATTTTACTAATTTCAATTACAGTATCTTTAGAGAGTCCTTTCTTACTAAGGTGAACATACATTTCAGTAGAATCTTTAAAATCATATTTTGTATAATCTATATCCATATTTTCAGAAGATACATTCTCAGTTGCCATGCTTGACATAACCGCGTTATATTATAAATATATGAGGAAAAGTAGGTAGAGCTAAATAGCTTAAGCTAAAGTAAACTCAAGATAAATTCAAAGACATTTTCATAGCATCAAATGCACCTGCAACAGTATGAACTTCTGCAACAGTATTTTTGACTTTGAATTTTTTTAATTCATCTGAAGTAAATGGACCTATAGAAACAACAGATAGTTTTGTAAGATTATCAAGTAATGTATCAGTACCATAATCCTTGGACATTATCTCAAAAAATCCACGAACAGAAGAAGCACTAGTAAATACCACCCCATCAACTTTATTTTGAGAAAATAATTCTCGAAATCCATTCCATTGAGTAGTATCTCTAAATGCACAAACATCATACAGGTGAATTTCTAAAGCATCAATTCCAATCTTGGAAAGTAATTCTTTTAGAAAAGGTGTAGATGCACCACTACGTGGAACAATAACTTTTTTTCCAACAGCATTAAGTCTTGTAAATTCTTCACCAACACCAACTGATGAAAAAGTTGTAGGTTGATGGTTTACTTTAATTCCTTCTGCTTCAAGTGCAAGGGAAGTTTTAGGACCAACAGACATCACAATAGTATTTGCAACTGCTAATTGTAATTTTTCAATTTTTCTAGATTGTTTTGCAGTATCAAATAATAATTTAACAGCTTTTGAACTCATAAAAACAGAATAATCAGGATCATATTTTGATATCGATTCTAAAAATTCATCAACAATTTTTTCACCTTTACTTACTAGTTCAATTGTAGGTAATGGAATTGGAGTTGCATTATTTTGTTGAGCAAGTGAAATAAATTCAGAAGCATCATCTTTTGAACGAGTTATTGCAATTGTTTTACCAGTTAACATTATTTCCATCCAATAACATCAGACAAATCAACTACTTTACCAATAATGATATTTGTAGGAGGAATAATTTTATTTTCTTTAACTTTTTTTGCAATATTTGTAACAGTACCTTTAATCATTTTTTGTTGAGGGGTTGTTCCATTTTGAATTACAGCAACAGGAGTTTTTTTATCTAATCCACCAGATATCAATTGTTTACAAATAACATCAATTCTAGATAGACCCATCATAATTACAATAGTATCCACAGATTTTGCAAGATTTTGCCATTTGACAATCTCTTGTTTCTTTTCAGGATCCTCATGACCTGTAACAAAAACTACTGATGAGGCATACTTTCTGTGAGTAAGAGGTATTCCAGCATATGTGGCAGAACCAATTCCAGAAGTAATTCCAGGAACAATTTCATATTTTACTTTATGATCTTTTAGAAATTCAGCTTCTTCACCACCACGTCCAAAAATAATTGGATCTCCACCCTTTAGTCTAACAACATTTTTTTTAGATTTTGCATATTCAACCATTAAATCATTAGTAGTATTTTGATGAGTTGTGTCATCACCAACTGCACGTCCAACATAGATTTTTTCAGCAGTTTTAGGAATCATAGAAATAATTTTTTTGCTTACTAATCTATCATACAAAACAACATCTGCTTTTTGGATTAATTCAACTGCCCGTAAAGTAATTAATTTACTATCGCCAGGTCCGGCTCCAACAAGATACACTTTTCCAGTCATGATTTATTCCATTCCTCCACTTTTTCCCTCCAATTTAATGCAAGATCATTGATTCCCTTACTACGTAGTTCCTCTCCTACTTGTCTGCCCAAAGATTTGGGATTATTCTTATCACCAGATCTAGTAACGTGTAAAGATTGTTTACCATCAACAGAAAAAGCAGATACAGACAATGTCATTTCAGAACCATTTGATTTTGCATATGCGCCCAAAGGAAATCTACATCCAGAATCAATAAAATCAGATAAAGCACGTTCAGCCTCAATTTCTAATCTAGAATCAAGATCTTCAATTTTTTTAAGCATTTCAATTGTTTGAATATCATCAATTCTTGCAACTATTGCAATAGCACCTTGACCAGGTGAAGGAGAAAAATCATCTATCGATAAAAAAGTAGATTGAATATCAACACCCAATCTAGAAATTCCAGCTTGTGCAAGTACTATGGCATCATAATTTTCTTCAGATGTTTTTTTAATTCTAGTTTCAATATTTCCACGAATTGGTTTAACAACAACATCAGATCTTTTTCTACTAACCTGTACAGCACGTCGCAGTGAACTTGTTCCAATAACAGAACCGGCTTTAATTTCATCTAAAGAAGAACCATCAGATGAAATGAATACATCATTTACTTTTTCACGTTTTGGAATTGATGCAATTATAAGATTATCAGCTAATTCAGAAGGAACATCTTTAAGACTATGAACTGCAAAATCAACTTCTTTTTCTGCAACAGCTCTATCAATTTCTTTTTCAAAAATACCTTTTTGTTCAATAGTAAATAATGGTCTTGTATCAGTATCACCTTTAGTAGTGATAGGTTTAATTTCATATTCAGAATCAGGATTTATTTTTTTTAATTCTGAAATTACCCAATTTGTTTGAGTCAGAGATAATTTACTACCTCTTGCACCAACTAAATATTTCAATTTTTCACCGACTTTAATGCAGTATGATATGCATCTAATGTTTTGTTTAGATCATTTTCAGTGTGAGCATCAGATAAGAAAACTACTTCAAATTGAGAAGGAGCTATAAAGATACCTTCCTTTAACAAAGTTCTAAATAATTTTTGGAATTTTTTGCCATTTGCTTTTTTTGATGTATTATAATTAACTACAGGCGTATCAGTAAAGAAAATCTGAAACATCGAGGCTGTAAAATTAATTTGGTGAGGAATATTCATGTCAGTTGCCATATCATCCAATGCAGTAGAAAATAGCAAATTGAATCTTTCAAGTTTAGAATATAGTTTATTTTTCATTTTATTCATCGTCTTAATAGAACTAATTGCAGCACTTACAGAAATTGGATTTCCAGCAAAAGTGCTTGCTTGGTAAACATTTCCTCCAGGAGAGAGTAAATCCATAATTTCTTTTTTACCACCAACAGCAGATATAGCAAATCCATTACTCAAAGCCTTAGCCAATGTAGTAATATCAGGTTTAATTCCAAAATGTTGTTGTGCTCCACCAGGTGACACTCTAAATCCAGTAACAACTTCATCAAAAATTAAAGGAATGTTATTTTCTTTAGTAATTTTTCTTAAATCTGAAAGAAATTTTTTTTCAGGTAAAATTAAACCCATGTTAGCTAAAATTGGTTCAACAATTACACCGGCAATATCTTTATGTTTAGAAATTGTTTTTTGTAAATCTTCAATATTATTATATTCAACTACAAGAGTATTTTTTGAAACTTCATCTAATCCACCATCAGATACAGAGATTCCATTATGTGCAGAACCAGAACCGGCTTTAACTAAAACAGAATCATGTGCACCATGATAGCATCCTTCAAATTTAATAATTTTTTTCTTTTTTGTAAATCCACGAGCTAATCGAATTGCAGTCATAGTAGATTCACCGCCAGTATTCATCAATCGTACTTTATCCATTGAAGGAAAATTTGCAAGAATTAATTTTGATAATTCTATTTCAGATTCAGTAGGAGTACAATACAATGTACCTTTCAAAAGTTGCTTAGAGACAGAAGAAATAATTTCTTTTCTTCGATGTCCCAAAAGTAATGCACCATATGCATTACAAAAATCAATGTAACGTCGATTATCTGCATCCCAAATATATGCACCATTTGCTTTTTTTGTAAAAAATGGGTAAGGTTCAAAATATCTTACAGGGCTATTTACACCTGAAGGGATTACTTTTTTTGCATCATTAAATAATTTTTTAGAAGTAATCATCATTTAGTCCACAATATTGTCATTATTATTCGTAATTTGAGCTCTTTGTGCTTGAAATTTACCACGAAACAAAAACGCTACAATCATAGTTCCAACAAATGGTGCACTCCAATATAGCCATAAATCAATAAAAGTTCCAGATAACAATGCAGGTGCAAACGCCCTAGCAGGATTCATAGATGCACCAGAGATAAATGCTAAAAATAGAATATCCAATCCAACAATCCCACCAATTGCAATACCACTAAATCCCCTCAATCCTTTTGTATATACAACATAAAAAATAACACCCATAAGCATAGCAGAAGCTAAAACTTCTACAGAAAATATTAAAAATATTGAGAAATCATGATTAGGAGCATTAGATCCAAGATTTGCTTTGTCTCCAATAAAATTTAAAACAAAAAGAGAACCCAATAATGCACCAATTATTTCTGCAACAAAATAATACAAAACTTGAATTTTAGTGATATGTCCTGTAATATAATATCCAATAGTAACTGCAGGATTAAAATGAGCTAAAGAGATTTTTCCAAAAGAATAAACTCCGATTAACAATGCAATAAATGGTGCAATAGCAGCAAAGGGAATTCCTAAATCACCATCAAAAAATTCTACGTCATAAACAATCGAACCCGTTGCAAAAACTACAAGAATAAAAGTTCCAATTAATTCTACAGTAAAAATTTGTAAATTAGAATATGTCATCAATTATCACATTCAAGGGAATTAATTAGATTCAAGACATCAACTTTAATTTGATCACGAATTTTTCTAACAGCATCAATAGATTTTTCTTTTGGATCATCAATATTCCAATTATCAATATCATTGACAAATAATGCAGGACATGATTCTTTATCCATACAACCCATGTTGATAGTTTTAATAGAATTTTCAATCATGGAACTAGATAATAATTTGGGTTGATGATTTTTTAAATTAATTCCAATTTCAGCCATCACTAAAACAACAGTAGGGTTAAGATGCAATGAGGGAGTGGTCCCAGCACTAATTACATTGAATTTGTTTTTAGCATATTTTTTAAAAAATGCCTCAGCCATCTGACTTCTTCCCGCATTTTCTAGGCACACAAATAGAACATTATCAGATACGCTCATACTATAACATAAATATTAATTTATATAAATTTAGATTGATATGAATGGAACTAGTCTTCTAAAATGTATTTGTGATGAAACAAGATTTGAAATTTTAGAATTATTACAAAAAAATAACGAATTATGTGTAAATGATTTTGTAAATAAATTAAAAAAAAATCAACCGTTAGTATCACATCATCTAAAGACATTAAAAAAATGCGGTATTGTTAAATCAAGAGATGAAGGAAAAAAGGCAATGTATAAAATTTCAAACAATCAATTATCAGAATTAATTACAAATATTACAAAAACATCAAAAGAAATTCCAAACTTATGTTTGGATAAAAATTGTTGTTAGAATTTTTCAGTGCGTAGTACGCCAACATCACTAACATAAAGAACGATTGCAAAATTTGCAAATAAAGTTCTAGAAACTTCCTCTACAATATCTTGTAATTTTTCTTCTCGTAAAATTATTTCAATTTTAACATTTTTTTCATTTTGTAAACCTTGACCACGCACTCCACGGGCCCCGTTCCCATTGACTTCATAAGTTGTATAACCAGTAATTTTATTTTTAGTTAAAATTTCCATAATATTTTTTTGTGCTAAAATTTCACAAGTTATTGTAAGTAATTTTACAGGATAAAGTTTCATATTAAATCCTTTAACCCATAATTGAATAAGTCTATCGATCCTTCAGGATCATGTAATAAAGATGAAATTGCAAACATGATAGGTAATAAGACAATAATGTTGTAAGGGAAGGTAATTCCCAATGCAGATGTGATGTAAAGACTAGGATTTGCCTGTGGAATTGCATTACGTAAAACTGCAGGTGCAGCAATAAATGAAGCACTAGCTAAAAGAAGACCAAACATCACTGAACCACCCAAGCTAAGACCCATTAGAGTGGCCACAACAACTCCAATAATTCCATTAAAAGTAGGCATAACTATAGCAAATGCAGTAAGAAAAACACCAACTTTTTTGATATCATCTAATCTCTGACCAGCAATTATACCCATCTCAATCATAAAAATTACAATTGCACCAGTAAACATTTCATCAAAAACAATTCTAATAGAACTAAATCCATCCTCACCAATTATGTAACCAATTACAATACTACCAAGTAAAATTACAATGGCCTTACCAGTAATAGATTCTTTTAAAATTTTAGAAAGTTTTGTTTTTGTTTCATCAATTCCAACATCAATATCAGATTTAGAATCATTTGTGAAAGATTGTTTTTTTATACGTATTTGTTTAGAGATAGCCATATTTGTCAAAAATATTGCCATGATAAATGCAACTGGCTCCAATACTGCCAAGACAGCTGCAAGATAACCTTCAGAGGTAACACCTTGAGTTTTAAGAAAAGACAATCCAACTGAAAAAGTCACAGCACCAACGGCACCATAAGTAGAGGCTAATGCATAAGAATCAAAAATATTGAATTTTCCTAATCGTTTTAAAATTTGATAATGATTTAAGGTAAATAACAAAGAAAGACCAATCGCAACAAGCATTGGGATTAACATATTTTCAAATCCAGTATTTCTCATCTCTAAGCCACCATGAAGTCCTATAGCTGCAAGAAGATAGATAGGTAAAAATTCTGAAATTGCTTCAGGGATTTTTAAATCAGATTTTATTCTAGCAGCGATAATTCCAAACAAGAAAAATAAAACTATAGGAGTAAGTAAATTAGATTGTATTAATTGTAAAATTTCCATCGGAATATCTCAAAAAAAAATTGCTGAAATAAAAATCAAGGTATTGAGAAATTAAACAAACAGATGAATGAGATAAGTGAACCCAATTCCCATTGCAGCACTACCAGGAATAGTAATTATCCATGAAAATACAATTTGTCTACTAACATTCCAACGAACAGCTCGTTTTCGTCTGGCAGAACCTGCACCCATAATTGTACCAGTAATAGCATGAGTTGTACTTGCAGGAATACCCAAAGTTGCAAAAATTGCAAGCATTATTCCACCACCTGTTTCTGCTGCAAATCCTTGATAAGGTTTGAGTTTTGTAATTTTTACACCAAGAGTTTTGATTACTTTGTAACCTCCAAAGAAAGTACCAAGTCCCATTGCAGATGCTGCAGCTAAAATCACCCAAAGGGGTATTTCTAGTTCAGGAATCATTCCTGCAGAAAATAGAATTAATGCGATAATACCCATAGTCTTTTGTCCATCATTAGCACCGTGAGTTAAAGCAAACCAAGCAGAAGAAATGATTTGTAAACGTCCAAAAGTTTTGTTAACTATTGCAGGTTTTCGACTTGCAAAAATAGTAATAATTAATCCAGTTAACAGTAAACCAAAAATTATTCCACCAATGGGGGCAATTACAATCCCTGCAAAAACTTTAGTCAATCCACCATAAACTAATTTTTCAAACCCTAGCCCCATAATTCCAGCACCCATTATTCCTCCAACTAATGAATGACTGTTTGAAATTGGTAATCCAAAATACGTACAAAGAGTACTCCAACCAATTGCACCAGCTAATCCACCTATAATCATGTAAACTGTAATATCATCAGGGCTAACAATTCCTTTAGCAATTGTCATAGATACTGCTACACCAAAGATGAAGGGTCCAGCAAAATTTGCTAAAGCAGAAAGGGTGACAGCGTGAATTGGTTTCAAAACACGGGTTCCAATAACTGTAGCAACTGAATTTGCAGAATCATTAAATCCATTTACAAAATCAAAAATTAATGCAACGATAATTGCACCTATTGCTACTTCTATCATTTAATCATCTCAAGTATATTTTAAAACAATATCCTCAATAACATCTGCAACATCTACACATCTATCTGATGCAGTTTCCATTGTTTCATAGATATCTTTTAGTTTGATAATTTTAATTGCATCATCTGTTTCAAAGAGTTCTCTAATAGCCTCACGATACAAATCATCAACAGCATGTTCAATTTCACCGGTATTTCTACAATGTTGGATCATGTCTTTAGGATTTTTAATTTTCTGTAATTTTGAGACCATATACTCAACTTCTTTGGTAGCTTTGACTAGTTCATTTGCCATTTCTTTACAATATGGTGGAGGTGTAGTAATTTTGTAACTATACACTCTAGCAGCAATTCCATCCATGAAATCAATCACATCATCTATTTTTGATGCAATTCTTTGCATATCTTCACGATCTAAAGGAGTGATGAAGGTTTTATTTAATTCAGAAAAAATATCACGAGTTAAAACATCTGCTTCAGTTTCTAACTTGTGAATTTTTGCTGCTTGTTCAGTGTTACTAAGATCTTCAAATAAAACCACTACAGCCTCAGAGGTTTCAACTGCTTTTTTTGCTAAATTATCTAAAATTTTTAAAAGTGCTTTTTCATTGGATTTAATCCACGATAACCATTGTCCCATAACTCAATTAACTATGATTTTGACTTAAAACTGATCATCATAAAGTATATGGTTCTATATAGAAATAATTGATCGTAAAAAATTTGATTTTGATCGTGTTTTAAAAAAATAAAAAATTATCAAAATGGTTTGTTTACTTCTCGCGTAAACACATAACTTGCAATAGCGATCATTGCAAGTACAAATGCAAAAATTACACCCAGACTGATCAGTATAGGAATACCACCTTCAGATACTCCGGTCATTAATTCTCTAACTAACAAAACAGTATAGGTTACAGGATTTAGTTTTGCAACAACAGCAAGCCAGTTTGGCAATAATTCTAGAGGAAATAATGCAGGACTTAACATGAACAACGGCATACCCATTAAATTTATCATGCCCCAAAAAGTTTCTTGGGACTTTGCAGTTGCAGCAAGAGTTACAGATATTCCAGAAAATCCTAATGAAAATAAAACTACAATAGCCATAATTGGAATAATCATGAAAGGATTTGGAAAAGTAACTCCAATTGCTAAAGCAATTCCAATAATCAAACTTGCCTGTAAAGCAGCAATTAAAGAAATAGCAGACATTTTTCCTAAAGCAATTGCAGAACGTGAAATTGGGGAAGTTAAGGCCTTATTCATAAAACCATATCGTCTATCCCAAAGAGTATTGACACCACCAAAAATACTAGTAAAAATGGCAGTAAGAATAATGACTCCAGGTGCCATAAATTCAATATATTCACCATCAAATCCAACAGATTGGATTAAAGGTTGAGTTTCTGAAAAAATATTTCCAACCACAATAATCCAAATTGCAGGTTGAATTAACCGGATTAAAACACCACTACGAGATTTTTTGTATCTTTTTAATTCTCGCCAAAAAATCGTATAGGTATCATACATTAAATTATTCAAGCACGTAACCTCTTCATTTTTGCATGTTCACGTTTTCGATTATATTTTGAATCATCATCTCTAATTTCATGTCCAGTGTAAGAAATGAAGACATCATCAAGTGTAGGTTGGGTTAATGATATAGAAGTAATTTTAATTTCAAGTTGAGAGGAAATTTGAAAAATCTTTGGAATAACTTCAGTGCCATTAGAAACAAAAAGAGTTAATTTCAAATTATCTTCGTTAATTTTTTTTATGAATTCAATTTTTTTTAATTCAGATAAAAAAGAATCACGATTATTACTCTCATCAATAAGTAATGAAATAATTTCATTACCCAAATCATTTTTCATATTTTGTGGAGAATCAATTACTTGGATTTTTCCATGATCCATAATTCCAATTCTATCACACAAATTATCTGCTTCTTCCATATAGTGAGTGGTTAGAAAAATAGTCATTTCAAATTCAGTATGAATTTTTTTAATATATTCCCAAATTTTTCTTCGAGTTTGAATATCTAATCCAACAGTAGGCTCGTCTAAAAACAAAACTTTTGGATGATGTAAAAGTCCACCAGCAATATCTAATCTTTTTCGCATCCCACCAGAATATGTAACAACAGCCTGATCCTGTTTATCTGTAAGTTCAATTAAATCTAAAACCTCATCAATTCTGTGATTAATTTCATTTTTTGGAATATGATTTAATCTAGCTTGTAATAATAGATTTTCACGCCCAGTTAGATATTCATCAACAGTGGTTTCTTGTTGAACAAATCCAATATTTTCTCTAACATGTTTAGCGTTTTTCATTACATCAAAACCTGCAACTAATGCTTGTCCTGATGTGGGTTTTAGTAAAGTAGTAAAAATCATCATTGTAGTGCTTTTTCCAGCACCATTAGGTCCCAAAAATCCAAAAATTTCTCCTTTTTCTACAGAAAAAGAAATATCATTAACAGCAACAAGATCTCCAAATGATTTTGTGAGGGACTTGGTTTCTATAGAGTACAATGATTTAATCTCGTCTGAGAATTATAAATTGCTAAGTATTCAGGCAATTGATCCTCATAAAAAATTTAAAGAGTGTTTTGAGAAAATAAAACATGAAAGGATTATGTCAAATATGTCACTCATCAAATGTAGAGATCACAATTGAGAACGGAAGTCCTGTTTGTACAAAATGTGCAAAAAAATAGGATGTAATTAAAAAAAGAATTTTAAAGAATTATTCAATTTTTTTGAATTCTTCTTTAGTCATTCTTAAAATTATTTTTTCACCAATTCCCCAAATTTCAGATTTGGATAAAATTTTTGAATGCACTAATCCATAACTAACTTCAATTGATTCCAATTCATGTGTATCTGGATGTTTATGTAATCTTTTGATCTTGCCAATTTTGTGGCTATCAATATCAACTACAGGAATTCCAGTTCGTACAGGAGGTCTACTAAGAAGTAGTCTCTCTTCTGAAAATTTGTCGATGTAATCATGTGAGAGAAAATAATCTTTATTGAATCCCTGATGAATAGTTACACCAGATACGGCAAGTGTCTCTTGATGAATGTGTATATGTTTGACTTTACCATATTCAATTCCCTCTCTATCAATTACTTTTTTTCCAGTAAATGTATCAGCTGTGGCTATGTTTTCAGGCATTCCTTCTAATTTTACTGACATGTAATAAAATTACAAGATTTCTTTATCATAACAAATATCAGAAATTTCTATCAATGAGGTTAAATTACTTGACAGATGAAAAATAGGCATGGAAATTCAAGAAGAAAGATTCAGACCAATACTAGTTACAAAAGGAAGAAAGACAGGTAATTCTCATTCAGTACATCTTAGAGCAGTAAACTATAATGGAAAAATCTATTTTTCACGACATAAACCAGATGGAGATTGGTTTCAAAATGCAATTGTAAATCCACAAGTAAAAATTCAATACAAGAATACAGAATTTACGGGAAAAGCATCAATAGTTACAGATGAACAACTAAATCAAAAAATTTCACAGTTAAAATATCCAGGAGAAAAAAGAGCTGATGAAAAAAGAATTGCAATTGAAATTACATTAGATTAGAAAGCAGTAAAATATTAAAATTAATTTTTAGTTATAAAATATCATCATAAAGAATTGATTGATTTTTTAATTGTTTATCAAGGGTTGGTAAATATTTCATGATACAATAATTTACAAAATCAGTGAATGAGCGAATTCGATAATCTGATTCCAATACTTCATGATGTTTATCATAATATTGTTCTAATTTGTATAATGTCTTTTTTTGAAGTGGAACTAGTCTATTACGTTTAGTAACAAATCGTGGGGAGGTAATAACTTCATCTTCAGATTCTATTTCAGACTCACCTTGTAAAGTATTAAGATCAATTGTTTCTTGCATATCAAAGACAAAAATTTTACTTGGAGTAGATTTTGGAAGTCCTGAATTAATAGAAATTAAATCTATAACTTCGCGTGCAACTTTATCAGGCATTGCTAATTCAATTTTTGCAAGCATAGTAGATCTAACTACAGATCCACCAACCCTAGAACCTTTTGATTGACTTACAAATCTACTATCTTCTAAATTTCGCTTATCAATAATATCCACATCTAAAGCATCTAATTTTTCACGAATTGTAGGGTAATTCTTTCGATTAATTACAGCTTCAATTTTTTTCAATATTATTTACCGAATTTTTTAGGTTTTTAAATATAATGTTAATTTCATAATGAAGTAATGGAGGGTGAAATTACCCATAAGATTCGAATTTAACTTCATAACTTCCATCTTTGCGTTTATTTCTTTCAGTTACAAAATTTTTTGTGCTCAAATAATCCAAAGTTCCATCAATAGTTCCTTGCCATCCACAAACATAGAAAATTGTATTATCTTTTGTAATTTTCTCACCAACAAGTTTCTCAAGTGGAGATTTACCAGCATCATCATATCTCAAAAATTGTTCAATTCTACCCCTATGACCATTCCATGAACGATTAGTCCATTCTTGAGGTCTACTTATTGCAGCCCTATATTTGAAATTCCATTTATCATTACCTTTGTCAATACTTTCATTTTCTAAATCAGTCAAGAGTTGTTTGTAACTTAACTCATCAACATAACTTGCACCATGTAAAACAACAACCTCTCTTTTATCTTGAATATTGTGTAGATGTTGTGCAAAACTGACAAATGGTGCTATACCAGTTCCACCACCGATACAAATTATTCTTCTAGTGTCTTTTTCACCATTTGGCAACGTATCATTAATTGTAAGAGAACCGGTAGGTTTTGCCCAACTAATTTTATCACCTTCTTTTGCATTAAACAATAAACTAGTTAATCGTCCAGGAATTGGTCTTTTAACCCACCTAATTACAAATTCGAAAAAATTTTTATTTTCAGGAGATGATGCAATAGAATATGCACGATTAATAATTTTACTTTCAAGAGGCAATCCAAGAGTCAAAAATTGACCAGCTTTGAAATCAGGAACCCCATTATCAGGAGTAACACGAAAAATTCCTAAATCCTCTCTCAGTAATTGAGTATAGGTAATTGTTCCATTTTCCACGCTATATTTTCTCCCAATTAGCCAAGATAGAATTAATTTTTTCTATAATTGAATCATAATGTGATTGAGGTTCAGTACTTACAAGTAACAATTCTCCTTTAAAGGGTATGGTAACTAATGTTACAATATCATATTCAGTAAGAGTTAATCTCTCCTTACCTAAACGAAATGTAAAATTTTGTGCTTTTCGCCATCGCTCCAAAGTATAATGAACAGACATTTTAATTTCTTGGTCAGATAAAAGAGAATCAACATTATTTCTTTGTGCACTGTGTAATATTTCAGATTTATTATTAACAAAACCTACAAAACGAATATGTTCATCAGAATTTAATACATCCAAACAAAGTTGTTTGTAATTTGGCATGTTGATTATTTCTTCAGCCATGCCCACTCCGGTCTCTCTTCATAATCTTGTTCATCATCCATATCGTATCACAAATTATCCTGTTTCTTTTTGTCCAATGTTTCAGTATAGTCTTCTGGAGATAGTTTAAACTCCTCTTCATAAGAATAAGCTTGTTCTGCATGCTCACTAAGATCCAAACCAATATCTTCAGCTTCAGGTTCAACACGAATTCCTATAAGATTTTTAATTAATTGTAAGAGAATCCAAGTTCCACCAAAACCCATTGCAGCAGCTACAGCAATACCAACGCTTTGAATCCAAATTTGATCATAATTACCAAATAATAACCCATCAACACCAGAAGGATTAATCAGAGTACTAGCAAAAATACCAATTCCAAGTGCACCAACAATTCCTGCGATACCATGTACAGAACTCACATCAAGTGCATCATCAATTTTTAATTTGTCTCTAAGTAGTATAACACCACCATAAGACAAGATACCTATTGCGATAGCAAGAACAAATGCATGTTCAACACTGATATATCCAGATGCAGGAGTAATTCCTGCAAGTCCAGCAATTGCACCATTAATGGTTGCAACAATAGATGGTTTACCTGTACGCATCCATGATAATCCTGCCCAAATTAAAGCAGAGACTGAAGATGCTAAATGAGTAACAATAACAGTATTTCCAGCTACACCACCTGCAGCCAATGCACTACCAGCATTAAATCCAAACCAACCTAGCCACAATAATGAAGACCCCAATACCGCAAGAGGAATACTGTGAGGGATGTTTATTGCAGGGCCAAATCCACGTCTTTTTCCAAGTACAAGTGCGGCAGCAAGTGCAGCCATTCCAACAGTAGTATGAATAACAATACCACCAGCAAAGTCAACAACACCAAGTTGTGCTAACCATCCACCACCCCAAACCATGTGAACGATTGGATAGTAGATTAGCATAGACCATGCAGCTATGAAAATAATAAAAGAACTAAATTTCATTCTTTCAGCAATTGTTCCAGTAAGTAGTAATGGGGTAATACATGCAAACATTAACTGAAATTTAACAAACAAAACTCCAGGAATAGTAGGAGCATATTGTTCTAAAGGCGCATCCCAAGGTATACCTTTCAAAAATGCCCAATCAAGATTACCTACAATTCCAGTAGTAGAAGAGCCAAAAGATAAACTAAATCCAAAAACAAACCACATTACACTAAGTAATGACATTCCAAAAAATATTTGCATAAAAATTGAAACTGAATTTTTTCTTCTCAATAAACCAGATTCAAACAAACCAAGTGCAGGAATCATCAACAATACTAAAGATCCTGCAATTAACATCCATGCAGTATCACCAGTATCTATGGGCATAATAAAATTTGGTCATATTTTTTCATTTAACAGTTTTCCAATTTGATTATCAGTGATTATCAAAAGATAATCAATTTCTAAATTATTATTTACTTTAACAAAAAAAACCAAACATGTTAAAAATTGAAATCATACTTTCAAAAAATGATGTTATGAACATTAGTGAAGGACTAAAAGAAATTAACATAGGTGGATTAACAGTTATCAAAGTAAAAGGAAGAGGTGCAAGGACTGCAGCTGAAATTCACACATCAAAAGGAATGGAAATTTTTAGACCTCATTTTTCAGACAAATATAGAATAATGTTAGTAATTCCAGAATCAAAAGAAGAAAAAACAGTAGAAATAATTAAGAAAAAATCTAAAGAAGGTAAAATTTTCATTTCACAAATTTTACGTGCGATTGATATTGGTTCAGGAAATGAAGGTGAAGAGGTTATCTAAAATGAGAATATCATTTAAAAAAATTAAATCTTCAAAATTAACTAAAAAAGACTACCTAAAAATTCCAATAATAGCAGGAATCATTACAATTCCACCTATAATTATGGCTTATTGGTCAATGTAACAGGAATAAATGAAATGAGTTTATTATTAATTACAAAAAGAGGTACTGGGGGAAAAATAGTAGATGAGAAAATTAATAATAATTGGGCAGGAAATAAATTTAAAAACTTTCAAGAAGATAGAAAAACTAAAATTCTATTCAAAAGGAAAAAAACAACTATTTCATCAGCTAGAGGAACTAAAACAAAATATTTAGAAAAATATGAAAAGAGAGCCGATAAACCAAAACAAGTTTACATTACCATTAATAGAGGAACTAAGAGAATGTTAGTAGACATAAAATGAAAATAGAAAAAATAATTCCTCAACTAACTAAATCAAAAGTGTTTATTTTAAAATTAAGTTTTGCAGCAATAGGTATGACATTAATTGGATTATACTTGTTTGCAGATTATATCTAAACTAAATTAATAAAAAATTAAACTAAATGAACTACTGTAGAAACACCACGTCTATCAATTTCCACATCATTTTCAATTTCACTAACAGTAACAGTGAATGAGATAACATCACGGGGTTTAGCATTTTGTGCATAAAGTTTCAAATGAATATCTAATTCATCAGATTCATCATCAGACAAAGTAGTCTCTTCCAAATATGCTCCACAAGTTGATTCTAGACGAAATCTATCATCTTTGAAATGATAACCAAGTTTCATTTTTCTATTTTTTCTAGGATGACCTTTAACAATTACATCAATAATTCCAGGTTTTGTTTCAGTATATCCAGATTTTTTATTTACAAAAACTCCAATTTCAAGGGGTTTACCTGCAGTAGATTCAGCCATTTTTTGAATTCCATCATTCATTATAACATCGACAGCTTTGATAGATTGGGCAACTTTAGCTAGCCACTCATTAGTTCGAATTATGGTTGCATGAATACCTGCACGTCTTCGTTTATCTTCATCTTCAGGTAATTTGTAATAGTCAACCCAAGCTTCATAGTCATGAGAAATATCTTCAATAAAATCAATACATGTACGCTTGTATTCATCAGGATTATTGGTTCTTTCAGATTCATCACCAGATCTCATTCCATCATAACCTTCAGGCATTGCCATACTTTCAATTAGTTATAGATGTAAAAAACCAATCTTGTATTGAGTTAATGGTTATAATAGGAATTACTCAAAAAACAACCAATGATATTTTCAGAATTAGTTACAGATTTACAAAATGAATTAAAAAAAGATCTTGCACAGATTAGATTTTTGATAAAGAAAAATCCAGGTTTAGGATACAACAGAATAGTAGAGATAGGAAAAGAAGTAGGTAAAAAGTACAACATTAAACTAATTGTAAATTTTCCAAAAGAAGGACGAATAAATGATTTTGAGATGTATGGAAAAAGAGATTTGAGTTTAATTGTAGATTATGATCGAAAAAGATTTCCCATGGATAGAGAGATCATTAAACAAAAAGCAATAGAAATGCTAGGGAATGTAAAAACAGAAGATGCATACATGTATGAAAATAAAGAAGGAGTAAGGGTGTTTACAGATAATTGGAAAATAGACATATTGCCACATTCAGTACACATTTGGACTGAATTTGATGAAAATGTTACAGCATTTTGTAATTGGTTAATGGAGAATGCATACCAAATGAAGAAAAAAGAATAATTTTAAATTTTTTCTAACTCATTAAGCAAAGATTCAGCCTCAGAGTTTTTTGGATTTAATTTTAAAATTCTGTTACAACAATCAATAGCTTTTTCTTTTTGTTCTAATGCCAAATGAACATTTGTTTTTAGAGTAAGCATTTCAATATCATCAGCATTTAGTTGAAAAGATTTTTCAAAATAAGGTAATGCTCTTTTTGCATCATCTACAATAAAATAGATACTACCCATAATGAACATAAAATCAGAATCATCAAAATATTCAGATTCCAAACTTTTTCCAAAGGTAATAGCATCAACATATTCTCCATCTTTGATTAATTTTTTTAAGCGACGTTTTGGTTGTTTGAAAAGACCTACCATGATACCATCAAATATTCAACTAAAAATCAATTATTTGAATGTAGAACATGTAGTGAATAATTATTTAGTTATACCATGCTTCAGGTTCAGCACCAGTTGAAGTTGAACTTTTGTAAGGTTGTGGAACTTTAAGAATTCCTTCTTTAATTAAAAATTGTAAACCTTGAATGAATGAATCATCATCAATGGTACCATCTGCCCACCATCCTGCGTTATTTTTAATCCAAGATGGGATTTCATCAGTACTTCCACCAAAACCCTGAGTAGTTTGTGGGATTTTCATAATTTTCTCTTTAATTAAAAATTGTAAACCTTGAATGAATGAATCATCATCAATGGTACCATCTGCCCACCATCCTGCGTTATTTTTAATCCAAGATGGGATTTTTTCAACAGGAATACTTCCATCAAAATCATAAATTGGAACTTCTAGTTGTAAATAATCAGGAGTTCCAGATGGAACAACTCCAGTAGGAGCTAATCCATAAACCCAAATTACATAATTTGCAGTACCAGGATCTTCTTTAACAATAAAATCAATCAGAGCTTGACCAGATGGAGAATACAGAAATTGTCTACCTTCTTCTTGTGCAATAGATCTTATTCGAATTCCATCATCATTTACAACAAAAATATCATATTGTACTTGATTAAGAAAGTCAGTTTCATCGCTAAATTTTAAGAAATTAATAAGCCATTGTATTTCGCAACCCACAATTGGATCTTCTGGACCATAGAAAATATGAACTTGGTATTTGAAGTTATTAGTAGATCTTTTATGTTTTACTTCCTTTTCAATATCAGTATCACAACCTTGAGCGATTTGTTCATTGATAGTAGATTCAATTCCAATAAACGGAGATTCTTGTACATTTTCTTTATAGTTTAATAATTTAAAAATATATTCTGGTGGAGGTATACCTTCAGAAACATGAGTGTAAGTTGCAGCTTTTATTGGAAATGGAAAATCATCGGCAATCCAAACTTTACTTACAGCTCCACCTGTTTTCCATGATACAACAACACTTTCCCAAGTTCCTGCAGGAACCGTAATAGTTTCAATAGCAGATGGAATTACTTGTTGACCACCAATGTTTCCAATTTTACCCCAAGATGCTGCACTGAATTCTTTAGGACCCTTTCCACCAGAAGTTCCATCAGAGGTTGCAAAAGCAGATAACCAAGAAATGGATGATTTGAATGCACCACGATACACACCCAAATTTTCAGTACCGCCAGTAGGTTCTGGAGCAATTTTACCTAACTCCATCTCACCAACAATTACTTTTTTGCCATCATAAACAACAACTTCAGCTAACCACTTTGTTTCACTACCAACTATTTTATCACCTTTAATCCAAAAGTCCATCTCAAAATTTGTACATTCTTTGTAATCAACAAAACATGTGGAATAAGAAAAGAAATCACCTTGCTTAAGTCCTTCACCTGCATACCAAGTAGTACCCTTAGGAAGGGTATCAGAACTAACACCACCAGCTTCAATTTGTGCATATACTGATGAAATCATAGTAGTGCCTAAAAATAATACAAGAATAATTGGAATCAATAAAATTATCTTCAAATCTAAAAAAAATTAGCAAAACGGATAGTTAAACGTTATTCAAGTAAGTAGATATTCAAATTATTATAAAAACAAACATTAGAATTCAATTCAAATAAGCAAATATAGAGGAGTATTTAAAAAAAAACAGAAATGTGTGATTGTTCTAAAGTTCACTTGTTTGAAGTAGAATTCAAACTAGATGGAATGACAGTTGTACCTACTCATAAAAATTGTGGATTTGGATTAGATGAAAAACAAGCAGACAAGTTCCAAAAAGAATTAGTAAAATCTTGGGGCTTTGAGCAAGAAGATGATTAAGTAAAAAAAATAAAAATGTAATTAACTATTTTAACTCATTTGTGAAACGGCTTCTTTACAAACGTCAGTTGAACATTTGCAATCGTTACTGCATATACAAGCTCCTTGCATTGCACAATCACATGAGTAATCTGGGTCGCCGCTGTCAGCTTCGCAACCACATGCTTGATCTACCATGACATATGAATAATCGTACTTGTTTTAAAAGGTTAGTACAAAATCATGAATTAATTATTTGAAAGAATTTCAAATATGTCATTACAACTGGATTGAATGATTTGTGCTTGTTCTAAAAGAAGATTTGGATCAACTTCAATATCAAATGCAATTTTAAGAATATGAATTAGATCTTGTTTTCTATTTAGCGTATCTTTAATTTTAACAAAATTTTCTTTGTTTGTATATCCAAGATAAAAATAACAATCAGAAAGCATAGAGTTTTTTAAGAAAAAATCATATTTTTGTTGAATTAATTTAGAGTGATTATTGTTTTCAACTAAATCAGAAAACCCAATAGTTGATTTTAACATACGTTGTAATAATGTAGGAGTTGCTCTTTCAATTCCAATAGTTTGTAAAACATCTGAAATGTGATTGTTAATAGAATTTTTCTTGAACTTTCGAAGAAAATCAAGCATGTGTGAAGGACTAGAAGGACTATTGTTTAGAGAAGATATGGCTTCGGCCAAATAATATGAAGCAGATTTTTGCCAGCAAGATGTAAACACATCATCAGTTTTAATCCCATCTTTAGTTTTTTGACAACAAAACATAGATTCAATTAAAGAATTTTTAGCATAATCAGAAAATAAAGAATCACGTTTTTTAGAAATTTTAGCAAGTAATATTTTTAAATTCCAAGAATCATCTTGAAGAATATTTAATTTATCATATTGAAGAAGTTTTTTTGTATTAGTTTCAGATAAAGAAGCATGATGAATAGTGATTAAATTATTATCAAATGAAACAATTTGTTTATCAGAGATTGCCTCATCAAATACTACAAGATCATAATCACAAGAATCAAAATTGTATTCTAAAATTCTACATCCACCCAATCCAATTGGAAAACCAGATAAACCTTGATCTTTAATGAATTTCTTTAAATCCATATTATGAGATAAATGGGTTTTTCTATAAAGCAATCAAGTCATAAAAATTTACAATTTTATTCAAACTCAAAACATTTCCTTTAAATTAAGATGAGATTATTTTTTATCAAGCTCCTATAGTGTAGTCCGGTTAAGCATTTTGGCTTCTCAAGCCAAAGACTCGGGTTCAAATCCCGATGGGAGCATAACATGAATCATTAAAAGCCCGCAATACATGCGGGCTTTACACGAATTGACCTAATCTCGATGGGAGCATTATGGTTTTGCTTCAAATCCCACAATCTCAATCAGTCAAATTATTTCCATGAGTCTCATTAAACAAAGTTCAGATGTAATAATCAAGATCAATTTTTGTTTCATCATTCATTATTGATCTCATATAGTAAATTGTCAATACAATCATAGCACCAGTAGAAAGGATAGTTACCATATCCATAATCAAAGGAGTCAAGTCCACAATCATAATATGTAAAAATAATTAATAAAAAAAATACTAAAAATAATTAATTTTGTTTAAAAAAAGAATAAAACATTGAACAAATTTTTAATCATCATCAAAATTAAACAATTATTAATTTTCAAAAATTTTAGATATTAACTAACAAAATAATTGCAGCACATACACCCATTAATGCAAACATGTATTTTCGATATTTTGGATCACTTGTTCTCATAGTATTATTCTCAAAGTATTAGGATTTAAAAATTAATAATTAACATAAAATATCATTTTTGAGGAGTTGCTATTTTTCCTAATACAACATTTCTAACTTTAACCATCTTTCTTGCCAGCATAAATCCAGCACCAGTCATAGAACTTCCAACAATAATGTGTAATATGTTAGCATCTTGTGTTGGTGCAACAACTACAACATATGCAAGGCCAGCAATCATTAACAATACACCAAAAGCAGCAAAAATAGCCATCATTATTGGAACTCTAGAAGGCACAGGAGGGAAGTAAGGTTCATCAGCATATTTAGCAGAAGTTGATTCAATATCTACAAGATCTTTACAAACATCACAACAACGATGACGTTTTTTATTTTGCCATGTTGTAGTTAAAAAAAAGAAATCCTGATGACATGAATCACAGGATCTTTTAGGAAGAGTGATTCTACCATGATCATCAAAGTCTTGACCGACTTTCTTCATACATTCCTTACAAAAGTATCCAGGTACTCGCCATTGTTTTTGAAAATTATATTTTTTAAATCCCAGTGCAACATTGCATCCAGTACAAGTAGTCATTATGTACTCTCAGATTTCTTCCCACTAAAGACTTGCGCAATTCCCTTTCTTGCCTCAATTATTGGTAAGAATATGATAATTGCAGATGCAATAGATACCCAGATTACAGATATTGCTACCCAGACAGTATAGGAACCAAGTTCAAATACATATCCTGATGCAATTAATGGCATTGGCCATACAATGATTAGTATCAAAGCCATAACACCTCCACCTCTAACACTGAACTTGAAGGCTTTCTTTAATGTCTCTTCATCTTCTTCTTCTTGTTGTGTTGCAGAGATTTCTACAAGAGTAATCTTTGTCTTAAGATCATTCCAATCAAATGTTTTTCCTGCTGCAAGACTTCCAACTATTGCAATTACACCACCTGAAATAATTGCTGTAATGTTTGCAAATAGCATAGAATAATTGTTACCAAGACTTGCCAAGTCAACAACACCATTGTATTCTGGTAAAGATGCGGCAGTCATTACCCATACAGACACTGAACATATTAATCCAATAACGGCTCCCGCTGTCGCAGCAACCTTGTTGGTTTTAGACCACAATATTGTAAGTGCGATTGGAACTACTGCTGAACCAATCAAGATTCCCATTGCTAGGTAGACGAATCCAAGACTTAGACCCATACTAAGCAGTACAACAGCTAACGCACCCATACCAAGCCCGAACGCAACAATCGTCGCCCTGGAGACTTTAACAAGTTGCTTACCTGTAGCAGTTGGATTCTTGTATGTTCTATACAAATCATAAGTTACAATTGAGGATACTGCGATTAATTCTGCAGATCCTGCAGAAGTTACTGCCATGAATAACATTGTTAATACCAAAATTGCTCCAACTTCACCCATTAGTGCAGTTGCTGCAGCTGGAACTACTAGACCCATTTGAGCTTGTTGCATTGTAATATCAACATCAAGCGCTACCGCCGTCAGACCCATCGTAGTTGCAAGTGTAAATGGAATTGCAAACCAACAAAGTCCACCAAGTAAGAAACCTTTCACAGTTGATGATGGTTTTGCAGCAATTGCTCTTTGCCAATATGCTTGGTCTACAAAGACAGTACCAAAGTTTCCAACTATGTTAATGATACCAAACATCAAACCACCTGCTGATGCCATTGTCAAAAATGCTCCTGCGGCATTGCCCTCAACGGGAGTGAGTTCAGCTGCCTTTACTAATTTATCATACATTCCTTCTATACCACCAGTAATGTCAGTGTTGACATAGACTGCGGTAACAAATGTCAATATTGTAACAAATATGATTATAGTGTGCATGTAATCTGCAACAAATGTTGCCTTTAGTCCTCCAACTAGAGTGTATATCATAACACCAACTGGAATTAAAAAGGCTGCAAGTGAGATATCCATACCTGTAAGACCATTGACAACTGCTGAACCACCAAGTAGTAGCATGGCAGTAACAATCATGTTAGTCATTAATGCAAATATTAAGAAAATTTTGTGAGAGCCGTTACCATATCTTGCACGAATAATTTCTAAGAAAGTATGTGCATTTGGTGCTTTACGTTTTAATTCAATAGCTAAAATTCCAAATAATAAAACCTGAATTGATGCTCCTGCTGCGTACCAAAATGGTCCGCTTATTCCGTATTGGTATGCTACAGTAGATGATTGAAGTAATGTTGCAGCCCAAGTCCAAGCAGAAACTATTGCTGCAGCAGTTAATCCTGTTTTGATTGTTCTACCTGCAGTATTGAACATCTCAGAGGTCTGACTAACACCGAGATATTTTTCCTCAATCTTTACCTCTATTGTAATGATTACAGCAAATACCATTCCCAAACCAACAACAATTGCCCATCCAATCCATTCAGGTAATGCCTCCCCTACTGCAAAACCTTCAGAAATTGCACCAGCAGCAAAAACGGTTTGTGGAAAACTGGCAAGGCCAACTACAGCAATTAACGATAAAGCCGAAAGAAAATAGATTGTCTTGGTTCTGTCCACAAAAATGTACCAACAAAAAAATACTAAACAATTTGTGTGCACAATTTGTTATATACTAATTTTTTTTCATAATAATTTCAAAGGGTTATTTGTCGACGTCGACGAATTGGAAAAAATAGGATGTATTGAAAATGTACTAAAACAAGTGATATAGCCTAGCAAGGGATAATTTAGTTGCAGGATCAGTAGTAGTGATTTTTCCATCAACTTTTACTTCATATGTTTCAGGGTTAACATCAATATCAGGAGTTGCATCATTATACAGCATATCTTTTTTTCCAATATATCGACAATTTTTCACTGGAAGTAATTTTTTACCACAATTGATCTTTTCTTGTATACCATTATCTAAAGCAAGTTTAGAAGTAAAAATTACAGATGTTGATTGTACTGCCTTACCAAAAGAACCAAACATTGGACGATATAATACAGGTTCAGTTGTTGGAATGGATGCATTTGGATCACCCATTAAAGAATAAGCAATGAAACCACCTTTGATAATCATTTTAGGTTTTACACCAAAAAATTGTGGAAGCCAAATTACAATATCAGCTAATCTTCCAGTCTGCAAACTTCCAACATGATCAGAGATTCCATGAGTAATTGCAGGGTTGATAGTAATTTTTGCAATATATCGTTTTACTCTAAAATTATCATTTTGAGAATTATCTTCAGATAAACTTCCAGTCATTTTTTTCATTTTATCTGCAGTCTGCCAATTTCTAGTTGTAACTTCACCAACTCTTCCCATCGCTTGACTATCGGATGACATCATACTAAGAACTCCAATATCATGTAACACATCTTCTGCAGCAATTGTTTCACCTCTAATTCGAGATTCAGCAAATGAAATATCTTCAGGTACTGAAGAATTTAGATGATGACATACCATCATCATATCAAGATGTTCGGATAATGTGTTTACAGTAAATGGACGTGTAGGGTTTGTTGAGGATGGGAGAATATTTGGTTCACTTGCAATTTTTAAAATATCAGGTGCATGTCCACCACCTGCACCCTCAGTATGATAAGTATGGATTGTCCTACCATTAATTGCTGCAATTGTATCATCAACAAATCCACATTCGTTTAGAGTGTCGGTGTGTATAGCAACTTGAGTATCAGTTTTGTCTGCAACATTTAGAGCAGAATTAATTGTTGCAGGAGTTGTACCCCAGTCTTCATGTAATTTTAATCCACAAGCTCCAGATTCTATTTGTTCAATTAATGCAGGTTCAAGAGAATCATTACCCTTTGCAAGAAAACCAAAATTCATTGGGAAATTATCAACAGATTCTATCATTCTATGAATATTCCATTTTCCAGGCGTACATGTTGTAGCATTAGTTCCATCAGCAGGACCGGTTCCGCCACCAATCATTGTTGTAGTTCCATTACAAATTGCATGTGTTGCTTGTTGTGGAGAAATAAAATGAATATGAGAATCAATTGTACCAGGAGTACAAATTGTATTTTCTCCTGCAATGATTTCAGTGTTAGATGAAATTATCATATCTACATCATCCATAATGTTAGGATTTCCAGCATTTCCAATACCTACAATTCTTCCATCCTTTACACCAATGTCAGCTTTGATAATTCCTAAAACAGGATCAATAATCACAGCATTAGTAATTACAAGATCAAGAGAATCATTTCTAGAAACACCACTTGCTTGAGCTAAACCATCGCGAATACTTTTCCCACCACCAAAAACAGATTCATCACCATACTTGATCAAATCTTTTTCAATCTCAATAATCAGATCAGTGTCAGCAAGACGGATTTTGTCACCAGTTGTTGGGCCAAACAAATCAACATAATTTTTTCTAGGTATATTTAGAGTCATAATTCCATACCTCGAAATCCTTGTTCTTTTGCTTTAGAAAATGCATCATCCTTTTTTTCATCAAGAGAACCATTTACCAGTCCACTAAAACCATAGACAATTCTTTTACCAGAAAATTCAGTAAGTTCAACTGTTCTACCATCTCCAGGCTCAAATCTAATTGATGTACCAGCAGGAATATTTAGATGAAATCCATATGATTGTTTTCTAGAAAATTCCAGTGCTTTGTTTACTTCAAAAAAATGTGTATGTGAACCAACTTGAATTGGTCTATCACCCGTATTTTGCACAGTTAAAGAAATAGAAGATTTTCCAATATTTGCAATGATAGGATCACTAGAAATAAAATATTCGCCAGGAATCATTTCAAGGATCACCTATAGGATCATGGACAGTTACTAATTTTGTTCCATCATCAAAAGTAGCTTCTACCTGTATTGAGTGAATCAGTTCTGAAACTCCAGGTAAAACATCATCTTTTGTAAGAACTTTTTTTCCAGAGCTCATTAATTCAGGAACAGTGCGTCCATCTCGTGCACCTTCTAAAATATGATCAGCTAGAATAGCCATAGTTTCAGGGTGATTTAATTTCAGACCTCTACCTTGTCGTTTACGTGATAATTCAGCAGCAACAAAAATATTTAATTTTTCTAATTCCCTAGGGGTTAACATCAATAAAATAGGTAATCAATTGACGGTATTTAATAATTCAAAAAGTTATGGATAAAGTATAACTTTACCACTGAAATGATATTATTATGATTAACATTAATTCCATCATAGGAAATATTTTTGAAGATGAAAAACTTCAAAAAAAAGATTTTGAGAAAATAAGAATGTCACGAACAGAGTTAGAAAAAAGAATTTTGAGAAAACAGACAGATATTGGAACAGATATTGGAATTAATTTAGATACAGGGAATCATCTTCATAATGGCGACATAATTGGTAATGAAGAAATAAAAATTCTTGTAGAACAAACACCAGAAAAAGTAATTTTAATTAAATTAAAAAAAAATAGTCAAAATTTAGCAATATTATTGGGTCATATTATAGGAAACAGGCATAGACCAATTGGATTTGATGGTGAAAAAATATTATTTCCAATTCAAGCAGATTCAGAATTAGAGGTATTTGAGAGACTATTCAAGGAAATCATAGGAGACATTGAATTAAAAATAGGAGAGAAAATATTCTTACCACATACAAGTGCTGATGTACATGAACATTGATGAAATGAATGAAGAACTTGCAGTAATGCAACTTTCAGATTCATTTTTTCCAACAGGTCTTTTTGCTACTTCTAATGGATTAGAATTTCTTTTTTCTAAAAATCAAATTAAAGGGGTAGATGATTTAAAAAAATTAATAAAAATAAATATTGAACAACAAATAGGACCATCAGATTGTGTTGCACTTGTAAATACACTTGAAAATGCAAGCAAGGGTGATTTTAAAAAAATAATACAGATAGATGAAATGTCATTTGCTATGAAATCAATCAAAGAGATTAGAACTGCATCAGTTAATTCAGGAATTCAATTAATAAAATGTGTTTCAGAATTTATGAAAGAAAATAAAATTTTTAATGAATATCAAAATGCAATCAAAGAAAAAAATATACATGGTATATTTCCAGTAGCATTTGCAATTTGTTGTAATGCATTAAATATAAAAAAAGAAAAAAGTATGACCATGTTACTGTACGGGTTTACTGTAAGTGTTGTTGGTGCAGCATTAAGATTAGGATTAATTCAACATTTAGAAGGTCAAAAAATTATTCATGAAATTAAACCAATAATTATTCAAATAATTGAAAAAAATGTTAACAAATCAATTTTTGATATGTGGCAATTCACACCTCAATTGGATATAGTGCAGATGTCGCATGAAAAAATGGATTCTAAAATGTTTATAACATAAAAATTAATTTTTAGCTTATGAATCACATTCCACGAATAGGTATAGGAGGTCCAGTAGGATCTGGAAAAAGTATGTTAATTGAACGTCTTGTTCCAATGTTAGCAAAAATAGGATACAGTATCAGCATCATCTCAAATGATGTCATTTCAAAAGAAGATGCAAATAGAATGAGAACAAATTTAGCCACAAAAAGAGGATTACTGCCAGAAAATATGGTAATTGGCCTTGCCACAGGTGGATGTCCACATACTGCAGTACGTGAAGATCCTTCAATGAATCTCTCAATAATTGAAGAGATGGAAGAGAATCATCCTGAACTTGATTTGATAATAATTGAAAGTGGTGGAGATAACATCACAACAACATTTAGTCCAATTCTTGCAGATTATTTCATGTACATCATTGATGTTGCAGGAGGAGACAAATATCCAAGAAAGGGAGGATTAGGAATTGTAAATTGTGATTTGTTAGTAATCAACAAAATAGATCTTGCAGAACTGGTTGGTGCAAATTTAGAAATAATGAAAAAAGATGCAGAAAAAATTAGAAAAGAAAAACCATTTGAATTTATCAATTGTAAAACAGACCAAGGAGTAAAAGAAGTTATGGAGCATATCATACATGACGTGTTATTTGATTTATCACCAAAATCAATACAAGCACAAAAGGTGTAAATTTGAATAATCTAGATTTTACTCCAGATGAAATTCCAAGTGAAATACAAAAGTATGATTCAGAAATAAAACAATTAGAAGTTGGAAAATCAGGTAAAGTAGGAATTTTAGAAATAGAACTAAAACAAGGTAAGGATAAAACATCAATTACAAAACAATTTTCTCAAGTACCATTACAAATTCAACGAGCAGTGTATCTTGAAGAATCACTTCCAGAAATGGCCTATGTGTATATTATTTCGCCATCAGGAGGAATTTTACAAGGAGACAGATACAAGATAGACATTACATTAAAAAATAATGCAATTTCTCACATTACTACTCAAGGTGCAACAAGAATTTACAGTATGAATTCAAATTTTGCATCTCAAATAACTAACATTACAGTAGATGATAATTGTTATTTAGAATACATTCCAGATCAAATTATCCCATATCAAAATTCAAGATATTATCAAAAAGTAAACTTGAACGTACATGATAATGCAACAGTAGTGTATTCAGAGATTTTAACGCCTGGAAGAATGGCAATGAATGAGCTTTTTGATTATGAAATTTGTTATCTTAGGATGATTTGCAAAAATCAAGAAAATAAATTTAGATGTCTAGAAAATATGAAGATAGAACCTAAAAATCAAAATTTGAAAGTTAATGGAATTTTTGGTAAATATAGTATTGTAGGAACAGTATACGTGTTAACAAAGAAAGAATACGTCACAGAACTTGAAAATATAATTAATATTGATTTAGAAGAATTAGATGATATTTCAATTGGAACATCAGTTTTACCAAATGACTCAGGAATAATTGTAAAAATATTAGGAAGAAATACAGAAAAGGTTATTGAGATAATTTACAAAATATTAAAAATCACTAGAAAAAAAATACTAGGAGCAGAATTTAGTAAAATAAGAAAAAATTAAAATAATAAATTTATTAATCCAATTTGATAAAATATACTCAATCCAATAATGAAACTAACTATACCAGTAATAGTTCTAAATAATTTGTTTAGAAATTTTGTTTTGGAACTAAAAGCAAATGGTAGTCCAATCAACCCACCAATTAGACTCATTCCAACAATAGAGCCAAAACCAAATAACAAAAAAAACATTAAAGAGGTTTCTAAAGTATCAAAATACATAACAGTTAATGCAACAACACTTCCACTTCCAGCTAGACCATGAATTAATCCAATTACATAAGATTTGTGTTCATGATTATGTTCAAAATTATTGTGATCATGAGAATCATAATGGGTATTTCCATCAGAATGAGTATGAGGGTGTCTATGTTTTATTTTAAAAAATTTCTTATTTCGAATAGTAGTAATACCAAGAAAAATCAACATAACACCTACAATTAATTCAAATCCAGAAAAGAGTTCATCCCGAATTGTGATTGCCAAAAAAGAAGTGAGTAATCCAATTGTAACAATAGTTGTAGTATGTCCTGCACCCCAAAATATCCCAATTAAAGAAGATTTAACAAAAGTAGATTTTACAATATTTTTTGTAGAATATTTCTTAGATTTGATTAATTGTGTACCTACAGAAGATATATGATCAGGTTCAAATGCATGAGTAACACCCAAGAGTAACCCAAGTCCCACCATCAAAGCAGGAGTTAGATTTTCAATATCAAAGATTAATTCCTGAAACAAGTTTTGAGTACCATAAACTAGAACAATAATTAAAGTATAAAGAATTTCAAAAAAAGAGAATTTTGAATATATAGTAGATATCGACTAAAAATTGTTATGTACTTTTTTAGATAAATTGAATATGTGATTCATATCAAATATTTTACTTTTAAAAATAAAGAGTCAAATGAAATTCAAATCAGTAATCAAAAGGAAAATAATTTTAAAACAATTTATCAAATTATTAATCAAAAAATTATTGAAAATAAATCAATAAGTTTAGAACAATTAATAATATTTTGTAGTTTTAAAAATATCAAAAAAATTAGAGACAAAACAAACTACCAAAAAATAGAAAAAGAAACAATCAAACAGTTTCAAACTAATAAAAATAGTTGGAAGAGTTTTAAAAATATCAAAATAATAACAATAGAAATAATGGTAGATAAATTTCCAAAAAATATAATTAAATTTTCAATATAATAAAATTATTAGTCTATGAAAACTACAGGTTTTGTAGTAAGATTTACTACTTGTTGAGAAATATGCCCCAACGAAGAATTAGATTTTCCAATCCCGACTTTACCCATAATTATCATATCAACATTCAAGGCATCTCCAAGTTCTACAATTTTAACAGAAGGATTACCTAGTTTTACAATGCGTTTGTAATCATTGAGTTGTTTTGGGACAACGATACTTCGAAGAATTAGTCTACCTTCTTCTTGTATTTGAGAAGACATAGTTTCATCAATATTTTCATCATCATCATCAGTCCATTCAATAACATGTAACAGATAAATTCTAACCCTTGTGATTCCTTTGAATAAATAACTAGAATGATGTAATGCACGCAAAGAACTTGCAGAGCCATCCACAGGCACAAGAACACGTATTATAGGCGTATTATCAGATAAATCATTATTAGAATCAAAAGAGTTCACCAGTGCAATATCAGATTCAACATTTGCTTTGTGAATAATTTCAGCAATACTTTTTCGGGCTTCAATGAATGGTAAAATAATAAGCACAAGTCCGGCAGCTACTGCCCAAACTATTGCCAAAGAAATCCAAAAGAAGAAGGATTGTTCATCAAAAATAAAGTCAGTTAGAATAAATGTTGCAGGCCAAACTATTACAAAGAAAATAGATATTGAAAAACCAATTTTAATACAAAAATTTAGAGAACGTTTCAAATATTGTTCATCAGTATCACGTTTTATCATAGAACGTACTTTGTCATCAACGACAAGGATTTTTTGATGCATAATTCTAAAGTCAAAGTTTTCAGATTTTATCAGACTACCAAATACAGTAATCAAAAGACCAGTTAGAATAGATGCAATATTTCCATACAATAAAGGAATTTGATTTCCAGTTGAAACTAGAGTAATTTCTCCAAACATAAAGTTTGCAGTAAATAGCCAAACACTAATACCAAAAATAAGACCAATGATAGCACCTGCAGTAGCTACAATTCTATGAGTTTTTTTCCACAATATTGCAAAAGATATCGGAGCAACTGCAGAACCAATCAGAATACCCATCATCAAATACACATACTGTAAGCTAACTCCAGATTGATACAACAATAATGTCAAAAATCCCATACCAATTCCAAAACCCAGAATAGTTAATCTTGAAACTCTAATTAATTCACGACCAGTTGCAGAAGGTTTTAGATAAGTACGAAATACATCATAAGTTACAAGAGATGAGACACTTACTAGTTGAGAAGATCCTGCAGCAGTAACGGCAGTAAACAAAATAGATAAAATCAAGATTGCACCAAAATCACCCATAAGATGTGCAGCAGTAGTTGGCGCAATTAGTCCTAATCCAATATCAGATTCGGAAAGAGTAACACCAGTAGCTATTGCAGCTAATCCCAAGGTAGTCGCAAGAGTGAATGGAATTGCAAACCACGCCAAACCTCCAATAATGAATCCACCAGTAGCAGCTTTTGGTCGGGCAGCAATTGCTTTTTGCCAATAAGACTGATCAACAAATACAGTTCCAAAGTTACCAACAATATTGATTACACCAAAAATTAGTGCACCAATAGAGGCCAAAGTAAGATAAGTTCCAAATGCATTTCCTTCAACTGGTTGTAAAATTGATGCTTGAGTTAATTTATCATACATACCAGAAATGCCACCAATTTCAGGATTTATGAAATAGATGGAAGTTACAAAAATTAAAACTACAATAAAAATAAATGAAGTGTTAAGATATTCTGCAAAAAATGTTGCCTTTAATCCACCAAAAATGGTATAAACTATAATGCAAGCTGGAATTAAAAATGCAGCTAGTGTAATATTAACACCAGTTAAAGAATTGATTACTGCAGCTCCTCCTAATAGAAGCATTGCAGTAACTATAGTGTTAGTCATTAAACCAAAAACTAAAAAGACTTTGTGAGGATGTTTACCAAATCTAACATAAAGCATTTCAGGGAAAGTATGAGTCATAGGAGCTTTACGTTTTAATTCAATTGCAAGAATTGCAAATAATATTACTTGAATTGATGCTCCTGCGGCATACCAAAATGCACCACCCAAACCAAATTCATAGGTAACAGTAGAAGATTGTAAAAGAGTTGCAGCCCAAGTCCAAGCAGAAACAATAGATGATGCAATTAATCCAGTTTTGATAGTTCTACCCGCAGTGTAAAACCATTCAGATGTTTTTCGAGTTCCAAGCCATTTTGTTTCAGCTTTTACCATCAAAATAACAGATAATGATAGAATTACACCAACTCCAATCAAAAGCAGATATCCTACATTTTCAGATAAAATTGTACTCAAAGTAACAAGAAACCAATTAACTAATATTAAAATAAAATTATAGAGTCTAAAAAAACACCCATTAAATCTTTAAAGATGTTAAATACATCAAATGTCTCCATACTACAATGGTTGACCAGATTGATGAATACATAATTTCAGCATTATCTCAAGATGCTAAACAAAGTACATTTGAGATATGGGATTTTTTGAAAAAATTCAAAATTAGTTTAACTGAAGAGGAAATTGAATCAAGAATTGCAAAATTAGAATCAGAGAAAGTAATCCAAGGATATACCATTAAGGTAGATGCAAAAAAAATTCCCCATAAAGTTATACGAGTAGATCTTGTCACATTTAGAACATCACAATCATTACCTAAACGAATGGAAGGTTTGAAAAAATATCTTAATGATGCACCATTTGTATTATTTTCTGGAAAAACACGTGGAGGATATGATTGGATTACAATAAAATCATTTTTGTCAAATGACATGGCAGATGAAGAAAATGACATTTACAGAAATTTGTTTGGAGATATCATTCAAACATATGAAGTGTATGATTTCGTACCACAAACAGATGCATCATTATACGCATTAACATATACAGAAAGAGAATACAAAGAATTTCTCAAAGAATGGGCCCCACCATTTATTGGGAATTAACATCTCTAGAGACAATCTTTTTGAAATGTATTGCATCATCAATTAATGAATGAACTTTCAATCTAAGACTCATTAAAAATTTAATAGATTCCAATCGTTGTTTACGATTTTTTATTTTATGAGCATCTTGAATTAAATCATCAATTCTAGAAAGAGTTATTTTCAATGTTAAATGGCTCTTTTTTGCTAAATGTAATGACTTTGATGAAGAGTCATCTTTTTTTATAATTGGTTCTAGTTCAGATTTCATCTTAGTTTTTAAAACTCTAATTTGTTGTACTGTTAATTTATTTTCAATAATTTCATTAGCTAAAGTATCTTTTTTAGAATCATCAACATGAACCACTTCTAATGCTTGACTTACACTTAGGTTATTTTGAATCAGATTCTTTTGTACAGTATCAGGTAGTTTTAGTAAATGCATTCTATGAGAAACATATTCTTCACTTTTACCAATTTTTTTACTAAGATCAGATATACCACCCCAACCAAATTCGTTAACATATTTTTGATAAGCTTCAGCTTCTTCAATAGGATCCATAGATTTTCTCTGAATATTTTCAGTTAACTGAATTTCATATGCCTGTTTATCAGATAGATCTCGTATCTTACAAGATATGAATCTCCAACGAAGAGACCTACATGCTGCAAATCGCCTATGACCTGCAACTAGTTCAAATCCACGTTCTAGAGGTCTAATTACAATGGGCTGTAGTAAACCATGTTCAGAAATACTTGCTTTAAGACTAGATAATTCAGGAGATTTTGAAGACAGGGTATGCCTTACAGCAAAATTAGAGGGTTTTATCATACGTAATTCAATTGGTTCAATTATAGAATTATCAACAGGATCCAATCATAAGCACTCCAAAAAAGATAAGGGAATATAGTATTTAGCAATTTTTTTAAAATGAACATAATGAAGAAAAAGATTTGCTAGTAGTATTTTAAATTCTAAGATTTTGTTAAAATATGATTTCTTTTGTTGTATTCATTTTAAACATAGTAAGAATTAGAATCCTCAGGAATATTACAAATAAAAATAATAGAATATCAAGATTATTCTAAACAAATTAAAAATTCAATTTTATTTGAGAGGTAGAGATATTTGATTAATAGACAGTCTTATCTAATTGCAATACAATATTTTCTCATAATGAGTTGTTCTTATTGTGGTGCAAAAATGGGAGATTCAGAATTTTGTCCAAAATGTAAAATGATCAAAATTGAATATGATATTTTCAGTAAATTAAAAAAGTATCTTAGTAAAATAAAAAAATAAAAATAAGATTAAAATAAAATAATTATGTTTTTCTTCGAAGTGTGATAACTCCACTAAAGGACATCATCAATCCAAAGACTGTTAAAAATAATGAAAGCAATTCAACAAATGAAACAATTCCAATAATTGGAAGAAGTAAAAATGGCTCATGAAGCGTAGGATCATTTAATGATTTTGATGGAAAAGTTCCAGTAAAAATTAAAATATCTAAAACAAGAATTGCAACTCCAAAAAATATTAGATTACCTCCTGCACTCATTACAATATATCAGAATCATTTAGTTGATTAACTTTCCAAAGATGTAAAATTGATTGTGTATTACACAGTATCACATACATTTCGATAGATTTTCAGTTGATTACAAATTCACTAAATTTTAAAAAGCCTTAAGTTGATAAATAAATTAAAACTACTAATGAAGAAAAATACTCTATTAGGATTAACAATAATTAGTTGTATTGGAGTAGTTTTTGCAGTAATTTTTGATAATGAGATGGAAGAAACAAAGAATCCTACAGAAAATGATGAAGTAATTATAGACAATAAAGAAATTATAAAAAATAACAAAGTTACAGAATTAAATGTTGATCAGAGAATAGATGAATTACAATTACAATATGATGAAATAATTGAATACTCATGTATGGAATCAAGACCTCAATCATATTTTGACATTGTAATAGAAGAAAGAATACTAGAAGTAGAACACCGTTTAAGATATCTATCAGAACAACAGTTAGAAATTCAAAATATTAAAAATGAAATTCAATTAATTAACGAAAATAATCAGATGTTAGATAATGAGCCATTTGCATTATTTGAATGGGAATGTGTGAATCAGAAATATTGGGTAGAAGAATATCCACATTTGCAAAAAATTCTAGATTAATCATTTTATCTACAATGAATACAAGTTATTTCCAGAACTATCTCATATGTCAAATATTTTCAATGATAGAATGTCATATCAAATTCAATTCTAAATCTAGTATTGAACAATGCAGTAATAACTCACGACTGTGGGATGTTGGAGCATTGGACTAAAGAGATAATTTCAGATAGGAGCACTTATCATCACCAAATTTTCAAGATATTTTATACTCACTCAGTTCTTTTACAGAATTAAATTACAGAGTATAAAGGACAATACATGGCAGAAAAAATTACTGCAGACAAACTAAAATCACAAAAAAGTGATTTTGTCATCATAGATGTGCGAGAATTAGATGAGGTGAAAGGCGGAATTATAGAAAATTCAGTTCACATGCCTCTAGGACTATCTATTAGAAATGCAAAGAAAAAACAAATTGAAGATTTGAAAGACAAGAAAATCTGTACCTATTGTGGTACAGGATATAGGGGAAATATTGCAGCTGATGAATTAGTAAAAGAAGGATTCAATGCAGTTACACTTGATGGTGGATACCCTTCTTGGAATCAATCTTAAATTTTTTATTTTCTCAAATATCAAATTTCTACAGCACAATTAACAAAAATCCATTATTTTGTAGTAATCAAACAATAAACCACCTAAAACCAATCCCAAACCAAGTGGTTTTACTCTATTCTCACACAGGCACGATTCTAAAAGGTCCTTTTTTTGACTAAAACCAACTGTAAACCACCTAAAACCAAATGGTATTGTAATACCAAATCAAACCAATTGGTGCCCAGTTTAGTGCTTAATTGTGTTAAGTATCATAAAACCAAAACCAAACCAAAACAGATGTACCTATTTTTACATTAAAAGGTGACAAACGGGGTTAAAACCAAAGTAAAACCAAAAAACCAAAAGATGACAGACATAATCATTTCAAAAAATAGCAAAGTTATTTTTTGAAATGATTTAGTGGATTTGGTCCATATACCAGATAGATGTCACATAACAATCATGACTTTAAATAATTTAATCATAGATATCCAGTATTGAGTTTAAAAGAAATCAATCTAAAAGAAGAATATCGTTCAGATGTAGATGATATTGTTGCAGAGTTTTTTTTTCCATGTCTAAGTAATTGTATTCAATATGATAGATGTGTAAATTTCTTATCAATTCAGACATTAGCTACAATATCAATGGCATTTGATAATTTTAATTCAGGTAAAGCAAAATTAAGAATGGTTACAGGTCATAAATTCAAAACAGGAGATCTTAACTTGTTTACAAAACTATTTTCTGAAAAATTTACAAAATCATTTGAAGGTAAATTGATTAAAAATAGTAAAATTCAAAAATTACAAGACATAGTAAATAATGGGCAAATAGAGTTGAAAATTGCAATTCCAAATTCAGAACAAGTTGCAGATTCATTTTCAGAAAGAATTGGAATTTTTAAAGATGAAAATGATGAACAAGTTGCATTTACAGGAACATCAAAGGAATCATTTTCTAGTCAAACAAGAGATTTTGAATCAGTAGATGTTTTTACATCATGGAATGATAAATCAAGAGTTGAAAGAAAAAGAAAAGATTTTGAAAATTTGTGGGAAAATAAAACAAAGTACGTAGATGTTTGTGATTTTATGTATGCAGAAAAAAATAATCTTTTAAAATATTCAACAAAATGGGTTACAGAAATTTAAAATTCAAGGTTATCTTCTAATCTTGCTTTATTTTCAAAGAAATCCATTTTATTTATTTTATAATAAATTACTTCACCACGTCTTTCAATTACTGCAATAATGGGCTCTTTTCCCATGTTAGTGATGTCCTCAATTTTTTTTTGTAAAGCACCCATCTTTTCTTGTTGTCCTTCATTAAGACCAAAAATGAGATATTTTGCACCTTTTTCACCAAAATGTCCTCTTTCATAAACTCTAAAATCAGAACCAAAACCAAATCCATCTTTAACAACATATCCCCTAGTTTTCAAATCACGAAATATCAAAAATTTTGTAAGGATTTCAGAATTTGTCTTTTGACAAATACTCATGTAAGAATCAAAATCAATTTGCTTTTTATTTTTCTTTAAGACTAATTTGTTAGTATATAGTAAATACAGTGTTTCAAATTGTTTAAGGAGTAATTGATTTTTTTCAATTTCACCATATCCTTTTTGCTGTAGATCATGAATCATAGATGCATTAGAAATATGAGTTTGATCTAAAATCAATTCACCACTAACTTCAGGAGTTTCATCCATAATGAAGAGAAAAATGGAAGATTTCCATATAAGCATTGGAAATACGACCAAATTGTTGCTAACCGTTAAAATATGGGGATTCTGAGTTGAGATTATCATGCATGGTGCAAATTATAGAGATGGAACGGGACAAGTATTCACAAGAAAAGAATACATCAAAGGTAAACCACAAATTAAAATTGCAA
>Ga0209047_1000157_pt1 | contig 64915 bp, 50 predicted proteins | sample SaaInlV_165m_DNA_3_FD_184681 | JGI IMG/M metagenome (GOLD analysis project Ga0209047, IMG submission 184681) | Marine microbial communities from expanding oxygen minimum zones in the Saanich Inlet - Saanich Inlet SI037_S3LV_120m_DNA (SPAdes)... | ecosystem: Environmental > Aquatic > Marine >...
TTATTGAAAACCAATACGGTGGGGAAAATAAACACGATTCACTTACACATACCATGAGTGCACGTATTATCCGAGCACATGTGAAAGAAGGATTAAATCTTGCACAGGAATATGCTCTCCCAAAAGTTGTTTCTAATTTTATTCCCATGCACCATGGAACAACCCGCGTAGAATATTTTTATCGAATGGCATTGAAAGAAGCTGAAGACTCAGGTGCCAAAGTTGATGAAAGTGCCTTCCGATATCCTGGCCCAAAACCAAACACAAAAGAGACGGGCATTCTCATGATCTGCGAAGCAGTAGAAGCAGCCGTTCGATCTATCAAGAAACCGGATATTTTCAAGATCGAAGCTATGATCGATAAGATTATTAAGGGACGCATTGATGATGGTCAATTGAATGAATGTCCCCTTACGTTAGACGAATTGAATAAGATCAAGGGAACTGTGGATGGTACCACGGGAATGTTACCTGTACTACGGGGAATTTATCATATTCGGGTGGAATACCCCGATGATCCCAAAAGCACTGCTTCTGCATGATCATTGTTTCCGTGGATTGCGATCCAACGCTGGAATGCCCTAATAAAAAATTAGTTATAAATTTAACCAAATCGGTCTTAAATAAATATGAAACCCCCAGTGGAAATATCTCCTTTATTTTTGGATCTGATGAATTGTTGTCCAATCTGAAGAAAGAATTTTTCCAAAGGGATCATTGGACAGATGTGATAGCTTTTCGATTAAATGAATATGATGAAAAAGATTTAGAAGGTGAAATATATATTAGCCTTCCACGAGCAAATGAGAATGCTATATCTTTTGGGGAACTCTATGAAAAGGAAGTAGCAAGGCTCATCATTCACGGATGCCTACATTTGGTTGGGTTTAATGACGAATCAGAAAAAGAAAAAATAGAAATGACAAAAATAGAAAATAATTTATTAAGCCAATTAAACTGGCATAAACTTTTTGGGACTTAAATGAAAAAACTGGATGCTGCAGACAAGTTTATTAAACTTTTGGAGATCGTTGAAAAACTTCGTGGGCCAGATGGGTGTCCTTGGGATAAAGAACAAACACATGCATCATTGCTCCCTTATTTTATTGAAGAAGCGTATGAAGTAATGGAAAGCGTGGACAAAGGCGACTTTGAAACATTCCAGGAAGAATTGGGTGATATATTGCTTCATGTAGCGTTACAGTCACAAATTGCATCAGAAGATTCAAAATTCAATATTTCTGACTCATTGGACACAGTGAATGAAAAACTGGTCCGGCGCCACCCGCACGTTTTTGGGGATAAAAAAGCTGATGCTGCTTTTGAAGCCAAACAAAATTGGGAAGCCACAAAACATGTAGAGAAAAATAGAAAATCCCGATTGGATGGTGTTCCCTTGGCTCTACCAGCGCTTACTCGGGCCCAACGGCTCCAACAAAAAGCGGCCTATGCTGGATTTGATTGGGACAATGTGGATGATGTTTGGGCAAAACTTCATGAAGAAGTAGATGAATTAAAATCAGCCCATGAAACTGGGGATATGGAAAATTTTAAAGAAGAGATTGGTGATGTCCTTTTTTCGGTAGTGAATCTTTCGCGGTTTTTTGATATTCCGGCTGAAGATATGCTCCGGGCGACGAATCGAAAATTCACGACCCGATTCCAAAAAATAGAAGAAGAATTAAAGGCAAAAGGGAAAAAGCTGGAAGAATCCACTTTAGAAGAAATGGAAGAAATATGGGAACGGGCGAAAGAGAAAGTGTAACTCGTAAATAATTATATTTTACATATTTAATAGATTCAAATTGTTTGATTTAATTTTATCTGCGTTTAATACCCTTTTCATATTGATCCTTGGATCGTTATAATCAATTTTCTGTCAGATCCACGGTTCCGGTGTTCACAGAGATAAATTCCTTGCCACGTGCCCAAGTTGAGTTTCCCATCTGTGATAGGTATTGAAACTGACGATCCCAACAGAGAAGCTTTCAAATGAGCAGGCATATCATCAGACCCTTCAAAAGTATGCTGGTAATAACTTTGGTTTTCTGGTGCCAGCATATTGAAATGAGATTCGAAATCAGTCCGAACAGTTGGGTCCGCATTTTCGTTAATGGTTAAGGAAGCGGATGTATGTTTTATAAATAATTGAAGAATCCCAGTCTTGAAATCTTTTATTTCAGGAATATTTTCCAATACATCATGGGTGATGATGTGAAATCCGCGAGACTTGGGAGAAAGAGTAATTGTTTTTTGAATCCACACTATTTTAATTTGCCACGAACTTCACTAAGAAACACAAAGAAATAATTTGAACTTAACATACCTTAATGTCTTTAGTGGTTTAATGATTTTTGCATCCAGATGCGAGTTTCTTCAGCTGGAGTTATTTGAGTTTCTTCTGTAATTATAAAACCACGATTTAAGGAAAATGCTATCATTCCATCGTGTTTTTGCCGTGTCTTTAATAAGATTGAACTAAATTTATTATTGGTTGCCCATTTCTCTTGGAAATTTGCTAAGGAATAAGCAACCCCCATTCGGCGAAATTTCGGTAAAACGCCACCCATCCAACTATAAAAGCTGCCATCGTTAAGTCGGTCATAGCCAATTTTAAATCCAACCGACTGATTGTCTATTTCAGCAATAAGAGCAAGATACTTTCCTGCACACCGTTTTTTATATACTTCTATTTTGTAGGGAGAGGTGAATTCGGGGATTTTGGATGATAAATCCACGCATTCCTGAAATGCCCCTTTGCGAATATGAATCAAGTTTTTCGTTCTTTTTTTCGAGCAGCAGGGAATAAAATATTATTTAGGATTAATCGATAACCTGGTGAATTTCGATGTAGTGATAGATCTGTTGGCGGGTCTCCAACAAAATGTTGATAATCCTCCGGATCATGCCCACCATAAAAAGTGAATGTCCCTTTTCCGAAGTTTCCGTGCAGATATTTTACCTGATCTGATGCAGGGTCTTCGCCCATGATCACAATATGATTTTTAATTCTATTTTTATGGAATCCAGTTGTTTGTCCCATGAATCCCTTCACAATGGTCACATGGTTTTGGGTAAGCATAGTGGGCACCGGATCATATTTGGCGGAAAATTCAAATAGTGAAAAGTAATCTGCTTCTGCTCCACGAGTTACAGGATTATGGCTGGGTGGAATATCAATATCAGAAAATTCATATACCATGGGATCCGGTAAAAGCTTGAATCCAGTAAAAGCAAATGGTAGCGAATAATCCAATTTTGAATGAAGGCTGGGATCGATGGGTGTACCATCAAAAACGGAATGTGCCCCATCTACATTTTCCATGGAAAGTGCAATGTCGTATGAGTCTGTGGCGGAGCACATGGCAAAAAGGAATCCGCCATTGCCCACATAATTTTTAATATTCCGTGCAATGGCTTTCTTTTGTTCGTGGACACTGCGGTATCCTAAATTAGTGGCTACAGATTCAAATTGTCTTTGCTGATCCCGATACCATTGGGCGTTGTGATGACTGCGGTAAAATTTTCCGTATTGCCCTGTAAAATCTTCATGATGTAAATGGAGCCAATCATAATCTGCTAATTTCCCCAAGTGAACTTCATTATCCCAAAGTGTTTCATAATCCACTTCTGCATAATTAAGCGCCAATGTTACAGCATCATCCCAGGGTTGTTTGTTAGGTGGCGTGTAAATAGCAATTTTCGGTTTCTTTTCCAAGAGAACAATATCCATATTGCCTTGGTCTATTTCTGAATAAATATTAACCAAATCATTTACATTTATCGGTTCAAAAGTGACTCCACGAATTCTACACTCTGTTTGAACAAATTGATGCGCATCAATTAAAAAGGAACCTCCGCGGTAATTTAACAGCCATTCAATTGTAGTATTTTTTGTTAATGTGAAATAGGCAATACCATATGCTTTTAAATGGTCGTTTTGTGACTGATCCATTGGAATAAGGATTTTTTGTCCGAAGACGAATGAGATAGAGAGAAATAGAATTAACTGTTTCATTAACTTTCCGTTTGTTGCAGCGTCCGTATGTGATACCGAATGGGTTCAGAAAAAATGGATTCGGGAAATTCATCAAGGATTCGCATGTATTGTTCCATGGCTTTATCAACATCTAAATATTTTGTTTCGTAGATTTGTCCGGCCAAGATGATACCTCTATCTTCCAACGGAGTCCCACCAAGAGAGTATGCCAAATTCAGTGATTTGTCATATTCTTTGAGTCTATAATGTAAAAGTCCCCTTCGAAGCGTGGCTAAAGGGGCGATAGCTGCCATAGAATCCTGATTCGAAAGAAAATTTAACTCCCGGATCGCATCACCAATTTTCCGTTGTCTTAAATACCATTCTGCTTTTAGAAAATGTTGAAAGGTTATTTTCTCAGAAGGATCATTGTTATAATATTGTGTAAGGATATTTTTCAGTTCCATCAGATCATTGAAAGACGGATCAATAGGACTCATGGTTATGAATGATGATTGAACAATTTTAATGGTGGAATCAGGATCATCCGTTAAAAAGTGGACCAGTATCATTTTTTGTTCAATTGCAGGCAAATAGTTTTGCTTTAATTGTCTATTTAAAAACATTAAAGCTTCTTCTGATTGTCCTTTTGCCATTAAAACATCTGCAATTCTTAACACAATTTTCAATCTTAATCTCTTATCCGGTTTATTTTGCATAGCTTTATGAAGCAGATTGTATGCCTGATCAAAATCATGGAGAATCCTATATTTTATTTCGCTTAAGCGGAAATATGCTTCTGCCAAAAGGGGAGATTTTGGAAGAGAAATCAAGAGAGAATCATACAGAGCAAGGCTGGATTCAAGATGCTCGGATGATAGAGTTGAATTCAACTGGAATGGATCTTCGAAAAACAAATTGTTATCGAAAAAGTATGGAATCAAATGAGATTCTTGACTTGGAATAATTTGATCTTCAAATGTTTGGGCGAGTCCCAATAATGCTTTCCCTACCCAATTCGAATTAATTTTTTGACCAAGAATAAAATTGTATGCCTCGATTGAAATTTTATACTGATTTTCTTTCCGACATTCATTTGCAAATGTCAGCCAATCATTAATATTGATTCTTCCAGATTCAGACCCATCTTTTTTTACATCGAAGGCGTGATCATATTCTCGCTGTTTAAAATAGAATTCACTCAAGACGTTAAGTAGTATACCTGGATATTTTTGTGATGCTATTTTAAGTTTATTCTCTATGATTGGAACTGCATCTTCATCATCGCTCATGAGAAGAATTCTACGCTGGATGACTTCATTATGTTTAGGCTTATGGGAAAGTTGAAGAATGAATTGGTCCATGGCTTTGTCATAAACTCGCCGGGCTTGGTAATGGATTCCCACTTCATAGGCCATAAAAGATTTACCAAATTTTTCTCTGCCTATATCTAATAATGAGATTAGTTCTTTATCCAGACTGAGCCGGCTATAAAGCGAAACCATGATTTGGTAATAGGAACGATTATTTTTAAATTTTTCTGTCCCTGCAGTCCAGATAGTTTTTGCTTCCTTTTGCTGCCCATTTAAAAAGTATAATTCTCCCAACTCGGAATAAAGTTGAATGTCATTTGGAGTGTGAATAAGCCTTTCACGAATGAATAGAATTCCTTCATCATACCGTTGATTTATCTTTAATATAGATTTCATATCTCGTATGGTTCGATGATTTTTGGGATCTTTTAATAGTACCGCTTCATAGATTGCGATTGCTCCATCCACATCTCCTTTTCTTTCCAGCATTTTTGCTGTTTTTATAGATGCATTTATAGATGATTTATTTTGTCCCAAAAGGGCATAGCAGAAAAACAGACATATGAAAATCAGGCATTTATTTTTCATTGTCAGTCTCCATGCTTTTTTGCTCAGTTTGGAGTTGGCTCAATGAGTTAAAATATCGCTTAATCATTGTTTGATGTTCCCGAGAATATCCCGCATTAATGGCTTTATTTAAAGCCTGAAGAGCAAGACTTTGCCGTTGTCCCATATCGGCTGGTAACCCACCAGGGCCTTCGAATGCTACTGTAGATTCCGCAGATGTTGATTTTCGCTCGTCCTTGAATCCACGTTGAGTCATTGATGTTTGACTATCTAGCATTCGGGACAATATCCGTTGTTGCCGTTCTTTAGTTTTTCGGGTGAATCGACGTCGCTGAAGGTCCTTGATTACCTCATCCATTTCTTTACCAATACCACCTAGATCCCCCATACCTTTTTGCCCGGAATGTCGCATCTCATTCATCATTTGTTCTAAGGATTTTCGGAGACCTTGTTGTTTCTGGAGCATTTGTTGCATCATTTGTTGTTGGGCTGCCGCAGCCATTTGTCCCATACTTAATTGCATTCCTTGTTGATTCAATCCCTGTTGTTGACCGGCCATTTGCTGCATCATTTTCAAAAATTGTGAATATCCACTTGCAGATCCAGATTGCTGCATACTTTGCATGCTGTTAAACAGTCCCAACGCAGCTTCATTCAACCCTTCCATAGCCATATTTTGATTTTCTCCGGCTTGACTCACGTTCCGATCTGTCAATTTATTTTTTGCTTCTTGCATTCCCGCATTTGCCTTTCCAACACTTCGTCCTATCTCGGGCGTGATGGCAAATGTTTCCTTAGAGAGATCCATCATTTGATTCATTATGGATTGTAGTTGGTCTTGCAGGACTTGTTGTCTTGCCGCCATTTCACGAAGACGCGGTGAATTCCTTGATGCGGATTTGACCTCCGATCGCAATTGCTCTTCCTGCGAAGATAGATAGAGCATATCCTGCATTAATGCTTGGAATTTTTCTGTCATTTCTGCCACTGTTTCTTGTTGGAACTGCTGTTGCATCTGCATCAATTCCTGCATCATCATTTGCATATTATCCAGAGATTGCTCACTGCTATTTTGAGACTGTTGCAAATTTTGTTGTGATAAACTATTCATCGTTTCCATAAGCGAAGATTTAGTTTGCTCCGTCAAAGGAGATTCCGCCAGTTCGGATAAATCATCGGATGTTTTTTGACTATAATCTTCCACCAGTTCAGATGCCTCTTCCATAAGAGATTTAAGGTTTTCGAATTCTTCCAAATTCCTTTTTTCTTCCTGCTCTAGTCTTTTTAATGTGGATTTGTCTGTCTGTTCGTTGGTTTGGTTGATTTCCTGGTCTAGTGATTGTTGTTGGTCAAAAAGTTGTTCCATGCGAGTTTGGAGTTCATCCATTTTTTGCTCAGCTTGCAGTCGTTTGAAAATTTCCAAATACCTATCCAGGTCTTGCTCAATTTGATTTATATTTTCCGCAAGATCGTTCAGCGTATTCTGGAGTTGTTTCATATCCATATTTTCAAGTGATTCCTGAAGATTATCCATATTGGTAAGCATATCTTCCGGGATTACATCGCGGACCAAGTCCGACAACTCCTTGAATTTATCTAAGAGGTCAGGTGAAAAGAGGTCATGTTTATCTGCCTGTTCGGTGATGGATTCAATGGTTTCAGCCATTTTTTCCATATTAGCAAATTGTTCTTTTGTCTTTTCAATGGCATTTTTTACAGATTGCTGTTGATTCCAATCTAGGTCTTTAGTTTTTAGGGCTTCTAGTTCCAATGTTTCAAACAATTCTTTCAACTCCTGAAAATTTTCTGTCCCGGTTGTTATTTCTTCCATGAAATCCGATTCCGTGTTTTCAGCTGTTTCATAAAGATCGGCTAGTGATGGTACACGAGCAATGAAAGTGGAAGACACTGTTTTTTTCGGACCGGAGATAATATCATTATCCGTGAGTTCAAAATGGAAATGTACCTCATCTTCTGGCATAAGGAGCATATCAACTAAGTCCCATAAGTTATGGATCGTTTGGACAACTGTATCAGGGTTCAAATCATTTAGAGTGAGCATAGCTACATAAGGATCAGCTTTGAGATACATTGGTCGTCGCACCTCGTAAGCAACTTGGAGATTGGTAAAACCATAATCATCTTCTATTTCAAGATGAATGGGAATGGTCTGGTCGCTCCCTAATTCAATCATGGGTGGTGGCTTAATCACAAAAAGACTTGGGTCGTGATCTGGAATTATTTCTATAGTATAGGGTACCGGATCCCGATTTGTAATCCCACGTTGATCTACAAGATTCACTGTGAATTCACCTTCATCTATCATGGTAAAATAACCGGAGGCAGATCGATGGGTGGAAGCAAGATTTATTCGTTCTCCATTGATAATAAGCCAGGCTGATTCCAATATCCGATTGGATGAAAGATAGATTTGCGCTATAGATCCTTTTAGGCCCTGAACTACCGCAACGTTTCCTTCCTGTGACTCCGCACTTAAGCCACTGTATTTGGGTGGAACAACTGTAATGAGGAATGATTCAAAAAAAGGTCTATCGGTAACAAATATGGTGTCTGGCACAGATGCAACCTGCCTCCACGCTTCCCAAAAAAATTCAGCATTAACTACCGCTCTGTAGGAATAATCTTGAAATAGTTCCGGCAATTCAAAGCGATAATTTCCCATGGTATCCAGCACTGTTAAAAAGGTTAACGTCAATGAATCTCTTTTCTGGGTCGATGTTTGGCTAGGTGTCAATTGTAGTGAAACTGTATCTGGTTTCCCCCCATTTGCCAGGATTTTAATTTCAGCTTTTTCTCCGCCTAAAATGTGAATATCTCCGGAAATACTTGAGAGAGAAAATGGTTTTGGTGCTTGGAATTTAATCGTGGGAGTCGACCATCGGTAAAATGCATCACCGGTTTCTTGATAATTCATACTAAATATAAGAATCAATAAGATCCAAGTACCCAGTAAGCCCTTTTTCAATGAATCTAATTTCTCATCTTTTAAAAGTGAGTTGTAATTAAGGTTTTTTAGCTTTTTTGATATTTTATTTATATAAGATTTTGCTAAATCTTCCGATTCATTTTTTACGGAACTCGATTCCAATTGCAATGCATTCAGGATCGTATCCTGTTTTTCAGGGAAGGCGGCTCGGCCCAGTTGAAGGGCTAATGTTTCAATTTTATATGAATCAATTTGATCGGATTCTGCTCTAAAATACTGGATTAACCAAAAGAATAAATACCCACTGAGTAATGCACAAATGAGAATAAGAATTTTGACCTTAATTACAGGAAGAAAGTAAAAAACTGTTTCCAGTTCAATCCCGATCAAAAATAATAATGAACCAATAATTCCTATCCATAATAAGCTTAAGATCACATCCTGCCAAAATCGAATTGACCTTGCATTTTGAATATGTTTTTTGATTTGCATTATTGAGTTAGGGCAAAATAGATAATATTCACTCCCATTTTCAATGCAGCTTCACGGATAGGGAATGGATCTTGGTGAACGCTTGCATCTTCCCACCCATCGCCTAGATCTGATTCAAAAGTATACACTAAGATCATTCGTTTATCTTCGAATAATGCCAATGCCTGCGGCGGGTGATTATCATGCTCATGTACTTTGGGGAGCCCATTCGACATTTTGAAATATGAAGAGAAAAGGGGATGGTCATGTGGCAGAGTAACAAGGTCTTTATTTGGAAAAACACGTTTCATTTCCCGTCGAAATGAATCGTCCATACCATAATTATCATCTGCATGAAGGAATCCTCCATTCATTAATATAGATCGCAATGCAATTATTTCATCATCTGTAAAACGGATATTGCCATGTCCTGTCATGTAAAGATAAGGATATTGATTTGCATCATCATCAGTGAGTTTAATACGAAATTCTTCATCATATGCAGACATGGGTGTATTCAAATTCAGGTAATTTAATAAATTGGGTAAACTGCTGGGATCGCTATACCAATCGCCACCGCCGCTGTAATGGATACGGGCAATGGAAAAAGATTGGGCCGATATCATGCCCAGCATAACGAAGTATAAAGTGGTTTTTTTAACCATATAAAAACAATGCGATAATTGATTCATTTGTTCCCAAAATTAGGATGGGAAAGTTAACTTGATTTTTAATAGTCTCTTCTTGTAAAAATCATCGGAATCATGGAATTTTAACATCACATGTTAATCATGAAAAAAACACGCCACGCCCTTTTTATACTCATCTTATCAGGATTGTGCGGTCAAATAGAGGAAGAAAAGAAACCAAAAACCTTTCTATTTGGGCTAATCAAATTTGATACTGAATCCGCTTATGAGGAAGGGGCCTGGTTCGATAAATGGTTTCATGCAAGAGAATTTGCTGCACCGGTTAATATGATCCCGGTCGAAATACATTATGGGATTGGATTTAATGGTAAAACATCCGGTAGTGCGTCAAATTTGGGTGAAAATTCCGCCAAAGATGATCCAGATAAGATCAAATATGATAAAACCATGGATCCTGAACAATACATCGTTCAGGAGTTTTCCAATTTGTGGGCGTCATCCATGGAAGTGGATGTGGGCTTGATCAATATTCCCCATTACCTCGTAGGCTCAAGTTGGATGAATGTTATGACAGGGCTCACCTACCGTACCAGCAAAACTTTATATGGTGCGGAAGTGCCGTACAAAGAATGGAGCCAAACAAATGTTAATTGGGGCGATACAGTTCATTTTTCTCCCAAGATAGATGAATACATGCTCACGACCCATTTCCAATATCAGCCTTTCAATAACTGGTTTATTAACTTTCGGTATTCCTATGGATTGGCATCTGCTCTTTTTTATACTGCAGACCATGAACAGTGGGACGAAACACTAACGGGTTCCGGAACATCAGCAGCGTATGGGGCCGGCATTCGATTTATTTTGGATCCTGGTAAAGAGAACAGATTTACGGTTGGGTTGGATTTCCGATATTCTTATACCAAGATTGGATCCACTAAGAAAAACTCCGGCCTCCACACTATTTGGGATCCCGATGATAAAACCCCTATCAACCGATTTGATCTTTCAAATTATGGATTGTACTTAACACTATCGGCATTTTACGGTGGTAATAAAACGATTGGAGATAAAGCAAAAAAACTCTACTACCGAAAGGATTATGTCCATGCAAGAAAAAACTTTATGCAATTTTTATCGGACTACCCAACCCATGCGAACCGTCACCGCGCAGAAGAATATATAGCTGACTGTGAATATAAAATACCCTATACCATTATGGATGAAGGAGTCATGCTGGATAAAAAGAATAAAACACAAAAAGCATTAGATAAATATATGTATGCAAAATCTCTTGTAAAAAATGATACATTAATAATGAATACCCTAGATCGAAGGATCGATCAAATTGCTTTATTATGGATGTTAGCAGCGGAAAATATGCTAAAAGAATTCAAATATGATGAAGCCTATAATCTTGTTAAACATGTAGCAGAATTTTCAATTCACGGTAAAAAAGAACTTCGGCGATTTAAATCTTGGGTTGTATTGGGCGAAGGGAAAAAATATCAAAATGCAGGATTTATTGGAAAGGCTATGGGAAAATATGCAAATGCTTTAGAGATGAATCCCGACCTTATTTATGAAGTGAAATCGCTGCAATATCGCGCGGGGATCCAAATGGCAAAATTGGCTACAGAAGCAGATGAATTTGAAGAGATCCAATTGGCAATCTATTCCCTGGAATTTGCACGAGAGCTTTCCGGGGGTATTGGAAAAAGAAATGAACAGTTATTATTGGATCTTAATCAGAAGTTAAAAACGTTATCAGACTATAATACACGTATCTTGATCGAACAGAAAATGAATTTAGCTCGAACGAAGCAAGCCATTGCCAGGTCAGAGAAACTCAAAATTGGACAAACGATCCCACAGGTACAGGCATTATTGGGGGAACCTCATGAAAAAATCATCGGTAGTAATGGCTCAAATCCTGAAGAACAATTATGGATATATTTTGTTAATCAGAAATCTCTTCAGCTTTCTTTCCATTATTATCAACTTTTTAAAATTGAAGAATTATAACTTGTAAAACAAAATTCTGTTCTATTGAAAGAAATAAAATCCCGGTATTTTTCAGGCTGTGAAATTTATAATTAAAATACTTTTTCATCTGTTTCTCATATCGTTTGTTTTTGCTCAAACAGACCAACGAGATTATGATAATGAGTTGCGGTACCAGAATAAAGCGATCAACGGTTTAAAGGAAGAGATCGAGCAATTACGTTCTAAAATCAAAAAGGCTGAGTCAAAGGAAAAATCCGCTTCTTACCGAATCACATCCTTGGATGAGGAGTTAGCCCTCACATCCAGATTAATTCAATCCTTGAAAAAAGAAGAGCAAAAAACACGCAGTCGCATTATGCAATTAAAGGAAGATCTTCTGAGAAATGAGAATGAGTTGGAAATACTCCGTGTTCGGTATGAACAGCGAGTGGTGAATTCCTATTTAAAAGGCAGACTCACTCATCTTGAAAAAGTGTTTTCATCTACCACGTGGCGACAAGCTATGTATCGAACACATTATTTGAAAATTATCTCTGATATTGAAAAGAAGTTGACAAAACAAATTGAAAAACTTCTCATTGAAATAAGTCAACAAAAATTAGAATTAGAAGCTTCTTTGCGGGAAAACCTGATCTTGAAAAAAGATAAAGAAAAACAGATGAGTTCTTATCGCAATATGCGGATTAACCGAGAAAAAGAATTGAATAGAATTCGCACAGATAAGAAAGCACTTTCTAATTATCTGGGAGAAAAAGAAACCGGAATTAATCAGTTAGAAAATATTATTAAACAAGTATTAGAAGATAAAGCCCGGTTTGATAGGGAAGAGCGAATCCGTCAACAGCAAGCTGCACTTAAAACAAAATCATTTAGTGCCTTAAAAGGTGGATTACCTTGGCCAGCAAATGGAAGAATCATTGCCAAGTTTGGGCGCCAATGGAATCCCAAACTCAAAACAACAACAGAAAATCCCGGGATCGATATTAAAGGCCAGCCCGGGTCTGCAATCCGATCTATTATGGGAGGTGTTGTAACCACTATCACCTATATTCGCGGTTACGGCACAACCATTATTATTGATCACGGTGGTGGGTTTTATACCGTTTATAGCCATGTTACCAATATTCAAACCAATGTGGACGGTGAGGTCCGCAATGGGGATGTGATTGCTTATATGGGAGATTCCGGCTCTATTAATGGATCAAAACTTCATTTTGAGATTTGGGGTAAAGGGCAAAAGCTGGATCCGGAAAAATGGCTTACCAAGAAATAATGAACCTTGATATTTTTTCTGCTCAACCTCGGGTTTGGGAGCGGTTATCTCAAATTAGGATATCAAAGCAAGTTGGAGGTGCCTATTTATTTTCAGGACCGGTGGGGTGTGGAAAAGAAAGTCTGGCAATCCGATTTGCTCAATTACTGAACTGTGAAACTTCTTCAAAAAAGCCCTGCGATACCTGTCCTTCCTGTCAACGATTTCGTCAATTACAGCATGAAAAACTGAAACTCATTTTCCCACTTCCCGCCGTGAGAAAGAAAAAAGACGACGGGCCTGGTACATCCTCTACAATAGGTAAAGGGGATATGGAATTGGTCACGGAAGCCATTGCAAAAAAAGCAGAAGATCATTTTCATAAAATTAAAATTCCTAAATCTAGCCGAATTTTAATTCAATCTATTCGAGAATTAAGGAAAACCCTGTATTTGAAAAGTGAACCAAGCGGACGAAAAATTGTTCTCATCTTTGATGCTCATTTATTATCTGTGGGAATGGGTGAAGCTGCTAATGCACTTTTAAAGATCCTGGAAGAGCCGCCGGAGAATACAACATTAATTCTGGTAACTGACCATGTTGAATTATTGCTTCCTACAATCTTATCAAGATGCCAGCGTGTTGGAATCCCTAGGTTGAATGACATATTTATTCAGGATTGGCTCCAAATGAAAATGGTGAAAGATTCGGAAATCCAATTACTGGCTGGACTAAGTCAAGGTAATATTCATCAAGCTCGGTTCCTTATTGCTCAACCTATTGGTGATCTTTTGAAATTGGTGAATGGACTAGTAAAAATGATCACAAATGATAACCCGGATCATTGGCGAAAATTCACCCAAACTTATTCAAGATTAGCTCGCCAGGATTATGCCACACTTTCATTCCATTTTATGATGCTGAAAATCTGGTTTCGATCGGCAAATCGTTTGGCAAGACGTGTTGATGATATTTTGCATGAAACATCATTTAAACCGGGGATGAAACGATTGATCTCAACAAATCCGAATGCAGATTTTTCAGCTATTACTTTTGAGTTGGAAGATGCCATCTTATCCATTCCAATGAATCTATACATGCCACTAATTTTGACAAACCTTTTATTGCGAATTCAGAGACATTTGAACCCATGAGCAACACATTTTATATAACAACTCCCATTTATTATGTGAATGATAAGCCTCATATCGGTCATGCCTACACGACCATTTTAGCCGATGTTTTAGCTAGATACCACCGAAATACAGAAAAGAAGACTTTCTTTCTAACGGGTTTAGATGAACATGGACAAAAAGTCCAACAGGCGGCTGAAGAACGTGGTGTTGAAGCGCAGCAACATTGCGATGAAATGGCTCCACGATTTACAGAGTTATGGGAGCAACTCCACATTTCCCACGATGATTTTATTCGCACCACTGAAGAGAGACATAAAAAAGTGGTTCGAGATATTCTTCAGCAGGTTATGGATAAGGGAGATATTTATGAAGCGGAATATGAAGGATTATATTCTGTTTCGGAAGAACGATTCATTACAGAAAAAGAAGCAGAGAGTGGAGAATTCCGGGATATCAAACAATTAAAAGAGAAAAATTATTTTTTCAAAATGAGCAAATACCAGCAAGCGCTTATTGATCACATAAAATCCAATCCAAAATTCATTCAACCAGATCACCGGAAAAATGAAATACTTGGATTTTTACGTCAACCTCTAAATGACCTTTGTATTTCCCGCCCTAAGTCTCGCTTGAACTGGGGAATAGAACTTCCATTTGATTCAGATTATGTAACCTATGTCTGGTTCGATGCGCTTATTAATTATATCACAGCACCCGGGTTTGGTAGAGATGAAGAATCTTTCAATAAGTGGTGGCCTGCATCTTATCATTTGATTGGTAAGGACATTTTAACTACCCACGCAGTTTATTGGCCCACAATGCTCATGTCTGCAGGAATTGAATTACCGAAAACCATTTTTGCACACGGCTGGTGGCTCATGGGTGAATCTAAAATGAGTAAGTCTCTCGGAAATGTGATCAATCCCATGGATCTGATTGATGATTATGGTGTAGATCCGGTTCGTTATTATCTCATGCGAGAAATGGTCTTGGGGCAGGATTCCAGTTTTACCATGGAATCATTTATCCAGCGTTACAACAGCGATTTAGCCAATGATTTTGGGAATCTCTTAAGCCGTGTATCCACTCTTATGAAAAAGAATTTTGGCGGAAAAATCCCAGAGCCAGGCGATTTCACTGAGGCAGAAGCAGTAATCAAATCGAATGGTGAATTATTAGGTGAAGTTGTAAAAGAAAAAATAGAAGCTATGCGACTGAATGAAGCCATTGAAGAGATTATGCAATATATCCGTAGTGTGAATAAATACATGGAAAACAATGCGCCTTGGAAATTGGTAAAGGATGATAAAGATGCAGCGGGACGCGTCCTGTATACTGCAGGAGAAGCACTTCGAATAGGAGCTGTATTATTATCTCCGGTCATGCCAAATAGAACTGCTATTTTGTTAGATGTCCTAAATGCGAAAGGTACCAATTTGAATTGGGGCGGTTTGACACCTGGGAATGAATTGCAAAACCACGAACCACTATTTCCCCGAATGAATTAATCCAAATGAATTCCCGTTCTAGTATCCAGCTCACCTTTTTTTCTGTATTTATTTTATTCAGTTTTCCTCTTTCGGGCGCTTCGAATACTTTCGAAGATGATATAAAAAAGCTTTCAATTTTTCAGACAGCCTTTGATCAAATGTACCTTGAAATGGGTGAAATCAAGACAAGTGCAACCCGTCATGAAACAGGCCATTTTTCCAATGTTGAAAGCGACAAGATTGAAAATTTACTCTTTCGGTATTTAGTGCTGCGGCGGTCTGTCTGGGACATCATTAACAAATACCAGGATTATAATACCTACTCGGATTATCCCCATGAAAATATGAAAGCCCTCCTGGTGGGTTATACATCCGCCCTCACACTTTATAAATACAGCGGAATTCTCATTACAAAAAATATGGGTGATGACCAAGTTATAGATAAATTGAATGAAGCCTATTTTCGGAGCGATATTCCACGAGGGTCGTTTCGGGAAGTGTATCACAGTTTAACTAATCTTGAAAACTTGGACAAACTGGATATCGCCCGGGAATTAATTACCACTGAAATGGATGAACCGGGAACCCCTCTGAATCTTTTAATAATGGACCCGACTTATGGACCATTAATTACAAATCTCGAATCACTACATTACACCCATGTCAAGCTACGTGAAGAAATCCTGAACCATTTTGTATTAATTACGCCAGAGCTTACCAATCGCCTGCGACACAGCACCGTCAAAAAGAAAGTGGAAAATTTGATCCGCAAAGCTGGTGGAAGATTCAAAGCTTTAAAAGCTATTGTATTTACGCATGTTGGACATATTAAAGCCCCAGGAAAAGAACCATTGATTTTTAGTGAAGATGATAAAAACCAGCTCTTGGCTTTATTGCAGCCAGGCGATATCATTCTCACGTATTCAGAAGGATTCATGAGCAATATTTTCCTGCCTGGAATCTTCAAACATGGTATTGTTTACACTGGTAAAAGAGAAAATTGGGAAAAATCTGATTGGGACAAAATTCAAATTACAGACCACCAAAAATCCTTGATTCAGTTAAACCATAATATTATTGAAGCTATCGCCGAAGGAGTTGTATCTGGACCTTTGGAAGAAATATTAGATACTAAGATTAACCGTCTTGCGGTCTTTCGCCCGGACCTTTCAAATCAGGAAATTATGGGTGTCATTCAAACAATCCATTCCTATTTAGGGAATCAATACGATTTTTCTTTCGATTTCAATGATGCGGAATCTCAGGTTTGCACCGAAGTGATTTATCGCGGGTATAACGAAATAGGAAATATCCAATTTGGATTGTCCAAACGGGCCGGTACCCTGAATTTGAGCGCAGAGGATGTATGCCGGTATGCGATTAATTCTGGAAATATGGAATTGGTAACGCTGGTTGTTGAAGATGAATACCGGAAGGGAAAAACAAGATTTTTTTCACCTGAAAATGGAGTGGGAATTATTTTAGCGTTAATGAATTAATATCATTATCCTAAACCAAATAAAAATTTTATCCTTTTATTACCTGATTGAGTCTCACTTCTGTTTTTAAAAAGTAAAATGTTCCCATTGTTGAAATAATACTATAAGCTAAAAATATTTTTAGACTCATATTCAAATCTATAATGCTAATATTTTGATAAAATATAATAAAGCAAAGAATAGAAACTTTAATTCCATCTGCGAATAAAGAATATTTTTTACCATCCATTAATGATGTGTAAGAAAAAACATTTATCATTAAAAATATAGCAATTAATCCTGTAATAAAGATTCCATGTTCAGAGGCTTCATAAAACATGATAAACATAAAAATCAATGAGAGAGTCATTTGTATGTAGCTCCAGGCTATAAGCGCTAGAGAATTTTCAGTTTTGTATTTTTTTTGTTCAAATGGATTTTCAACTGTATCAACCGGAAACTTTAGCGCCACATCTTCAGGCCGCCATCCTGTTGGCATAAACCAGATTCGTATTTTATCCCACCAACTTCCAGCATGGAACGCATCTTGAATCAACTGCCAAAGATGTTTATAATTAATGATTATTGGGTTCCATGTATTGGCAGGCCGTAGTATACCATAAACCGGTTTTACATTAGCTAGTTCTGGTTGGAATGTGCCAAAAAGTTTATCCCAAATAATGAGGATCTGGCTGTAATTCTTATCCAAATATTCCGGATTTATGCCATGATGAACACGATGGTGGGAGGGCGTAACAATGACCTTTTCCAGCCAGCCCATTTTATCTATGATACGCGTGTGATACCAAAATTGCATAAAAAGGTGGATAGGCCCCAGAACGGCAAAAATAGATGCGGGAACACCCAGGAGAGCAGCGGGAATCATGAGGATAGCACCAAATCTTACAGTGTCAGAAATGGATTGTCGAAGTGCACACGAGAGGTTGAACTCTTCACTGCTATGGTGAATAATGTGGCGATTCCAAAAAATATTCACACGGTGGTTTAAGCGATGGAGCCAATAACCCGTAAAATCCTGGACGATAAAAGCAACAAATACCGCAGCCCAAACTGGTTCCAACTTATAAAGGGTTAAATGATTAACCAGCCACGAATAACTGATAATCACCAGACCATACTTGAGTCCATCCCGGACTGTATTAGTGATCCCGGAGCTTAAACTGGATATCATGTCCGCGGGATTATTTACATGAATCCCCATCCTTTTTGCTGCCACTATTTCAATGCCTATCAAAACCAAAAAGATAGGTATGGCAACCATGAGAGATGAAATATAGAAACTCATATTTATTTTATGGAATGAAGCGACACCTGGCTCCCTTTGCTATCTAAAAAAACAGCCATATACTCATACTCTTCTTTGTTCATCTTTCATATTGATTCCTTTAGGGTATCCGTCCTACATGGAAATTATATAATAATTCTTGCCCAAAGTCCGGGTTAAATTGGTGCAGTGTATCACCATCCAAGGATAAAAATCGGACTTCTCCATTAATCCCAATTTCTTCCGGGGCACTGTTTCGGTTCCACCAATGAACAGAGATACCATCTTCCATAGAGTCTTTTAAAAGGAATTGATAGTCACCGTTATTAACCATCATCGGGATCTGGTATTCAGTTGAATCTGAAAAATTATCATCAGAATACAAAACAGCTCCATCAAGATCAGAAACCGTAAATGAAATTTCTCGAGCACGATCTAAATTATTTGTTTTGATTTGTAAAGTAAATTCATTCGGAAATATGTTAGGTAAAGTAATTACTGATGTTAGTTGATTATTCAATGGGTTTTCATCTGTTTCACCGTTAGGATTTGAAACCATAATTTCAAAAACAGGATTTTTTGATAGTCCATGCCAATTGGGAATGGGGAGATAAACTTGCTCACTTTCAAGGAATGATAAATTTCCTCTCCATTTATAAATGGATTTTTTCCGTTTTTTCAACCCATAATGGATTTCCAGTGAATGGAGATCAAATTCACCTGTATTTTTTATGAGAATTCTTGGATTCCCCAATGATGGGTTCATTCGGGAATATTGACCTTTAGAACTTGGCGCGATGATGTCAAGGATCTCCGCATCATTTTTAAAATTTGGTTTACCATATGAAAATAATTGATGTGCCATGCGAAATTCACCATCTTTTTCACCATTGTCAGAATAGGGCTCAATCCCATAATCTATGGCAATGGAATCTCCAACTATTACAAAGGGCGTAAGTTCAAATTCGTATTCATCCACTTTGGTTCCAGGGCACCAACCGGCTCGATCAAATGGCCAGGTTCCACCTTGGGGATAAATTGGATTATTCCCGCAATCTTTCCAAACATTCCATCGGAAAAGTTCATACCCATTCATATAATAGGTGTGGGTTTTACTGTCCCATTCACAACAGTTTCTTGGTCCAGAATGTCCGTGACCTGAAATTACTGCTTTCATTTTGAAGCCTTTGGCTTCAGGTAAAAGTTGGATTTTTGTTTCCTTTAAAATCTCGTTGTCAGATAATGCATAATACTTATAATGACCATAGGGATAGATATTTTCAACTTTCAAGATATCCCGTGCCGGTGTCCCTTGAATAAAAAGAAATTTCAGATCTAATAATTCCTGATTATTCCCCACAATGACGGAACGTTCTCCTTTCAGGATTGGAGCATAATCTGTCATATCATAAGTCCATTCCCAACCATTTTCACCGCCCAGAACAAGTCGCTTGCCATAAGGCGTAACAAAACTGCCAATTGAAAAAGTTTCTGTTGAATCTCCCTTGGGAACATCAACAAATGTATTCCAAATGTAGTCCCATTCTCCACAGGGATATTTATCTCCTTTTGTGGCAGAATCACATTTTAACGTTTGTACCATGATGATCTTTGCCCAGGAATCATTTCCTTCAGGAAACTGGATTATCTGTTTATACTGGGCACCCCACCCTTCCGGACTTGGTGTTTTCCAAGTGATGGGGTGGACCACCAGTGTATCTCCATCCTCTAAGGATATGGAGAATCCTATAGAAAGGAGAAATAGGAGCATAGTCATTTTTTGAAATTTCATGATCGTGATATTGGTAAAATCAATTTACTTTTGCCCATCATTTTACATGAAGAAATAGATAAATGCTAATCGATACTCATTGCCACCTATTTTACGATGATCTGAAAAATGATCTGCCCGGCGTTCTGGATCGTGCCCATGATTTGGGTGTAAACCGATTCATTTGCGTGGCCACTAATATGGAAGATGCGAAAGAATGTCTTTTAATGGGAGAATCCCATGAAAATATTTTTGCATCAGCTGGCGTACATCCTCACGATGCAAAGGATGCTCCGGAGGACTTTGTGGACCAGATCTATGACCTTATGACCTTTGATTCTATGGTCGCCGTGGGAGAAATGGGACTGGATTATTTCAGGAACATTTCTGATCCTGAGATCCAAAAAAATGTTTTTCGAGCACAAATGGGCATTGCCCAATCTTTGAAAAAACCGGTCATTTTTCACAATCGTGACGCGGATGATGATGTTATAAAAATATTAAAGGAATTTCCTGATGTTCGGGGTGTAGCACATTGTTTTTCCAGCAATTTGGAAACCGCTAAAGCGTTTATGGAATTGGGGTACTTCATTTCTTTTTCTGGGAATCTCACCTTTAAGAATAGTCACTTACCCGAAGTAGCAAAGGAGTTACCTTTAGATAGAATTTTGGTTGAAACAGATTCTCCGTATCTGAGTCCAGTTCCCCACCGCGGTAAACCCAACGAACCGGGACGAACACGGTTTGTAGCAGAGAAACTGGCAGAGATTCACGATGTGCCGCTGAAAGTTATAGCAGAAAAAACTACAGCGAATGCTATGGGTCTTTTTCGGTTACCTAAAATAATATAATATCCTTAGCGTTTTTTGTAATCTTCACAGCAATACATAAATGAGTAAAAAAACAGACCATCCATTCCGAAAAAGGTGGGGACAAAATTTTCTAGCTGACAGAAATCTCTTAGACAAAATTGTTCGAACTATTGATCCAAAAAAATCGGACTCTATTCTTGAAATTGGCCCCGGTGAGGGAGCACTTACCGAATTGATCTATCCTCTAGTAAAAGAGATGGTCGCCATTGAGATAGATCCAATGCTCATTGAGCATTTAAAAAATCGAGAATCTTTGAAAGGGTTAAATATTGTACACGGAGATGTCCTTCTTCAAGATATAGAAAGTTTGCCTGTCAAAAATTTGGTTCGTGTGATTGGGAATATTCCTTATAATATTACATCACCCATTATTTTTTGGCTCATTGAGCAATTACATTTTTGGGATGATGCATTTATTATGATGCAAAAAGAAGTGGCGGAAAGACTCTCAGCAGTTGCAGGAACAAAAGCCTATGGCCGATTCACAGTTGTGACTGGGGCTTACTTAAATATGGATTATTGTTTCACAATTCCCCCGGATGTTTTTATTCCAAAACCAAAAGTGGATTCTGCTATTATCCGTTTTACCAAAAAGAAAACACCAATTGTTCCAGATGATAAGTATGTCCGATTCAATAAACTCGTCGCAACTGCTTTTTCACAAAGACGGAAAATGTTAAGGAATACTTTAAAGGCGTGGAACTTCACTGATTCAGTAAAAGAGAGAATTGATTTTACGCGTCGCCCGGAATCCTTAACAATTGAAGAATTTGCATCTATGGTTTAAGTCTAGGATGTGTGACCACAAACCGGTATAATCGCCAGCTTTTTTTAAGCAAATAAAAATTAATTCAAGTAACCACAAACTACACTTTGGAGGTGATTTAAGTGGTTGAAGTCCAGGTAAAAGAAAAGGAATCATTTGAACGTGCCCTGCGTCGATTTAAAAAGATGTGGGAACGAGCAGGTGTTCTTCGAGAAATTCGGACACGTTCCTTTTATGAAAAGCCAAGCGACGCAAAACGGGAAGCAAGAAAGAAAACCGTTCGTCGCGTTAAAAGGCAAGCCAGGATAGATGCATTGCGGAACGATCCGCGTGCAAGCCGTCAACGGCGTCGCAAACGTCGTAGATAGTTTCCCTGAAGGAAAAATCAAAGAGGCCTCGATTTTTACATCGGGGCTTTTCTTTTTGGAACCTTTCTTACCTATTCCGAATTTCTAACACTTAATTCATAATACTAATTCTTAACTCCTAATCCATTTAATGATAATTAGAAGTATTTCAGGTGTCCGTGGGATTACTAAAACCCATCTTACTCCCGAACTCGCTGTGGTTTATGCCCGTGCACTACACCAAATTTTACCAATAGGTGTAATAATGGCAGGTCAGGATAGCCGTCCATCTGGAGAAAATATTATCCATGCAATGATGGGTGAGTTAGTTCGACTTGGAAGAACAGTCATTCTTTGTGGCATTGTTCCTACACCTACTATTCAATTTATGGTTAATAATACAGAAGCCGTAGGTGGTTTTATTGTTACAGCAAGTCATAACCCCATTGAATGGAATGGGCTCAAATTTGTCAGAGAAGACAGTACCTTTTTTCATCCAAATGAGTGTGAACAATTGTTTGATTTGGTAGATAGGAATAAAGAGCTCCAAGATGCAAAGGACCCGGGCATTATTTGGCCTGAACAGAATGCGATCCAAAAACATGTGATTGCTTGTGTGAGTTTAAAATTCATCAATCTCAATCGGATCCAACGTCGCCATTATAAAATTGTTATTGATGCAGTAAATGGTGCCGGGGCCCATGCGCTCCCGGCCATGTTAGAATCGTTGGGCTGTGAAGTAATTGAACTAAATTGTGAGCCCGATGGTAATTTTACTCGCGGGACAGAACCGCTTCCGGAAAATTTAATAGATCTATGCCAGGCTGTAATCAACCACGATGCAGATGCGGGGTTTGCAGTGGACCCGGATGCGGACCGCTTAGCAGTTGTGAATGAAAAAGGTGAACCATTGGGGGAAGAATACACGCTGGTATTAGCTGCAGATGGGTATCTGGAAAATATCGTGAAAAGTGAAAAATTTGTTGTAAATCTTTCCACATCACTTGCACTGGAAAAATTAGCCGAATCAAAAAATTGCTCTGTAATTCGTTCAGCTGTGGGAGAGATTAATGTTGTGAATAAAATGAATGAAATTGGATCTGACTTGGGTGGAGAAGGAAATGGTGGGGTCATATTACGGGAATGTCATTTGGGACGAGATTCACTTGTTGCAGTCACCATGGTTTTAAACCGCTTGTCCCAATCAAATGAGACTTTAAGTGAAATTCATCAATCTTTACCCCAATTCGAGATTATAAAAGATAAGGTTAGTTTAGAAGGGATAGATCCGGAAGAGTTAATCAAAAAGGTGAGTGGTTTGTTTAATGATGCGGAAAAAAACACGCTGGATGGCATCAAATTCACTTGGGTTGATAAATGGGTTCATTTGCGAAAATCTAATACAGAACCCATTATGCGGATATACGCTGAAGCACCAAATAAAGATTTTGCTAAAAAATTGGTTGAGAGGGTTCAATCCTGTATTTAAGAAAAATTTGATATAAATTAGATATTAACAAAAATCTTATGGGAACCATTAACATACAAAAAACTAAGTCTATTGATCAGGTTAATACCCAAGAAAGAGTTTCAAGGCTTTTTTCCAGAAGCATTAAGAAAGAATCAAAAATGCAGGCATTGTATCTTGCATTAAGTATGATTGATTTAACCACGCTTGAAGGAAAAGATTCTGAAGGAAAGGTGAAGCAATTATGTTATAAGGCATCTCATCTACACTATAAGCATCCGGGACTTCCGTATGTGGCGGCCATTTGTGTCTATCCACCAATGGTACCTATTGCAAAAAAAGAATTGGCAGGAACGGGGATAAATGTGGCATCAGTGGCAACAGCTTTTCCAAGTGGGATGGCTGATATCAACGCAAAATTGGATGAAGTAAAATCCGTGGTGGATGCAGGTGCAGATGAAGTGGATATGGTTATCTCCCGAGGAAGGTTTCTTAATGGAGATTATGATTATGTATCCGATGAAATTTCCCAAGTGAAAGACGCTTGTGGAAAAGCACATTTGAAAGTGATTTTGGAAACGGGTGAATTGGTAACATTAGATAATGTGCAACTTGCCAGTGATATTGCCATGGAAGCTGGGGCAGATTTTATAAAAACATCTACAGGGAAAGTGTCTCCTGCAGCGACACCGCCAGTTGTATTGACCATGCTAGAAGCTATTCGAGATTTCCAAATAAAGACGGGAAAGAAAATTGGGATGAAACCTGCCGGTGGCATTAGCACCGCAAAACAAGCCATTCAATATTTGGTAATGATTAAGGAAACTTTAGGTGATGATTGGTTATCTCCAAATTTATTCCGTTTCGGTGCCAGTTCACTTGCCAATGATATATTGATGCAAATTATGAAACAATCCACGGGTCAATATCAATCTAAAGATTATTTTTCTATTGATTAGAATACTTTGACAAAGAAGAAACTAATATGACTAAAAAACAAATATGGGATTATAGCCCCGCTCCAGAAAGCACTGATCATATTCAATTAAAAGATCAATATGATTTATTTATTAATGGCGAATTCATTCCAGCGGTTGATGGGAAATATTTTGACACTATAAACCCATCAAATGAGAAAAAAATAGCTGAAGTTGCTGAAGCAGGCAAAGCAGATATTGAAAAGGCTGTGGCTTCTGCGAAAAAAGCCTATGAAAAAACTTGGTCTAAAATGCACCCTAAAGAACGAGGAAAATATATTTATCGTATTGCTCGATTACTGCAGGAAAGAGCGAGAGAATTTTCGGTCATTGAAACAATGGATGGTGGTAAACCTATTCGTGAGTCTCGAGATGTAGATGTGCCCTTAGCCGCAGCTCATTTTTTTTATCATGCAGGATGGGCAGATAAATTAGAATATGCCTTTCCGGGAAGGGCGACAGAACCCTTAGGTGTTGTGGGACAAATTATACCTTGGAATTTTCCGTTACTGATGGCTGCCTGGAAATTGGCACCGGCGTTGGCCACCGGGAATACCGTTGTATTAAAACCCGCTGAAACAACACCGCTTACAGCCATGAAATTAGCAGAAATTATTCAAGAAGCAGATCTACCACCGGGCGTAGTGAATATTGTTAATGGCGCAGGAGAAACGGGAAAGTTTTTGGTTAACCATGGCGATATAAATAAAATTGCATTCACAGGAAGTACAGATGTGGGAAAATACATCATGAAATCTGTGGCGGGTTCGGGGAAAAAATACACACTAGAATTAGGCGGAAAAGCGGCCAATATCATTTTTGAAGATGCACCTATTGATCAAGCAGTAGAAGGAATTATTAATGCAATCTTTTTTAACCAAGGTCATGTGTGTTGTGCCGGTTCCCGTTTATACGTACAAGAAGGTGTAGCCGATGAAGTAATTGCAAAACTTCAAAAACGGATGGAATCATTAATTGTTGGCGACCCTTTAGATAAAAATACGGACATCGGCGCTATCAATTCCAAAATGCAATTAGATAAAATTAAAATGTATGTGAAACTTGGTAAAGATGAAGGTGGAAAAATTCATCAAACAGCATGCTCGCTTCCGAAAAAGGGATATTGGTTTGCGCCTACAATATTTACAGATGTAAGCCAATCTAATAGAATTGTTCAGGAAGAAATATTTGGCCCTGTTTTAGCAATCCAAACTTTCCGAACAGTGGATGAAGTCATCACCAAAGCAAATAATTCACCTTATGGTTTATCCGGTGGTGTCTGGACAGATAAAGGATCCAAAATTTTTAAAGTAACTCAAGATATTCGTGCAGGCGTTATTTGGGCAAATACTTTTAACAAGTTTGACCCATCATCTCCTTTTGGTGGATATAAAGAAAGTGGCGTTGGCAGTGAGGGTGGCATCGAAGGTCTTTCCGGCTACGTAAATTTGGTGTAGGAGAAAAAATGAGTCAAAGAATAGATATTCAAAAAACATACAAACTTTTCATTGGTGGAAAATTCCCGCGAACTGAATCCGGACGATATATCAAATGGACAGATAAAAAAGGAACGACTGTGGTAAATATTTGTCGCGGTTCACGAAAGGATTTTCGCAATGCCATGGTTTCAGCAAGAAGTGCCTCTAATGGATGGTCTTCACGTACCGCTTATAATCGGGCGCAAATTTTGTATAGAGTTGGTGAAATGTTAGAAGGGCGAAGAGAACAGTTTATGGCTGAATTAACTTTACAAGGCTTGACAAATAAACAGGCAGAAAATGAAATCAATCAATCCATTGATCGGCTCATTTACTATGCAGGTTGGGCCGATAAATTCCAACAAGTTTTTAGCCGCGTGAATCCTGTTTCTCTTCCTTATTTTAATTTTACTTTGCCGGAAGCAACGGGCGTGGTTGCTGCCATTGCGCCAGATGATACTTCGCTTCTGGGATTGGTTTCCATTATTGCTCCCGTAATTGCTGGAGGGAATTCCATTGTTATTCTGGCATCTGAATCACGTCCTCTTTCTTCAATTTCTTTTGCTGAAGTACTACATACATCTGATGTGCCTGGTGGCGTAATTAATATTTTAACCGGTTATAGATCAGAATTAATTGAGCATTTTTCATCTCACATGGATGTGAATGCCATTATTTACTGTGGTAATAATCCCGATGATCAAAAATTGGTTGAAACGAATGCAGCCTTAAATGTGAAACATGTCATTCAGTTTCCACTCCAAGATTGGTCCAATGATAAGCACCAAAGTCCTTACCATATTCTTAAATGTCAAGAAACCAAAACGACTTGGCATCCGATTGGAGTTTAATTGATGGGAAATAATAAAGCAGTAGAAATAATCCGTTCAAAAGCGGATGGCAGACATCCAAAGGTTGCTATAATTCTAGGAACAGGATTGGGTCCGTTTGCAGAAAATGTTGATAATAAAATTATATTTTCTTATAAAGATCTACCCGGATTCCCCGATGCTGGAGTAAAGGGGCATGCAGGGCAACTCATTTTGGGCCAAATAAATGACATTGAAATTGTTGTTTTGCAAGGCCGTGCCCACTATTATGAATCTGGCAAACCAGATATTATGAGAATCCCCGTTGAAACATTACATGGTTTAGGGTGTGAAACACTATTATTAACCAATGCTGCTGGCAGTTTACTTCCGGAAGCACAGCCCGGAAGTGTAATGATGTTGACGGACCATATAAATTTCACAGGCGTTTCTCCTTTATTTGGCGAAACAGAAACATCCCGTTTTGTTAATATGGCTGATGCGTATAATCCAACTTTATGTGACAAATTTAGAGACGCAGCCAAAACAAAAAAAATAACATTACATGAGGGTGTCTATATTTGGTTTTGTGGACCAAGTTTTGAAACGCCGGCAGAAATTCAGGCTGCAAAATTATTAGGTGCTGACGCAGTGGGGATGTCCACTGTGCCTGAGGTAATACTTGCCCGATTTTATGGACTAAATGTTGCAGCAGTGTCTATTATAACCAATATGGCAGCTGGAATGAGTGATGAACATTTAACCCATGCTCATTCAATAAAAAACGCAGCAAAAGCGACAAGTGATCTACAAACACTTTTGAGTGAATTTCTTTTACAATATAATAAATAGCTTTTAATAACGCCAAATCATGCTTCCTCAGGAAATCATTCGAAAGAAGAAAGATGGATTGCCATTAAGCGATTCGGAAATTCAATATTATATTGAAGGCATTTCCAATGGATCTGTTTCCGAAAGCCATATTGCGGCTTTTTGTATGGCCGTTATGTTTAAAGGTATGTCGACGGAAGAAACTTTTTCTCTCACAGACCATATGGTGAAATCGGGAGACAAATTAAAATGGAATGATTTGAATGGCCCTGTGGTTGATAAGCATTCCACTGGTGGCGTGGGGGATAAGGTGAGCATTATGTTAGCACCCATCGTGGCGTCCTGCGGTATTTATAATCCAATGATTTCGGGCCGTGGTTTGGGGCACACGGGTGGCACTCTAGATAAATTGGAATCAATTCCTGGATATAATACAACGCCAGATATTTCGTTATTTCGTCGTATTGTAAAAAATGTTGGGTGTGCCATTATTGGGCAAACATCAAATTTGGCACCAGCTGATAAAGTGATTTATGGCGTGAGAGATGTGACTGCTACTGTAGAATCTATCCCCCTAATCACTGCATCTATTTTGTCTAAAAAACTTGCTGGCGGTCTGGATGGTTTGGTCATGGATATTAAAACAGGGAATGGTGCATTTGCAGATAATTTGGATTTTGCTAGAAATATGGGAAACTGTATCATAGAAGTGGCAAAGAAATTTGAGATGAATACATCAGCAATTATTACTGATATGAACCAGCCTCTTGGTGGTACAGTTGGAAATACTTTAGAAATAATAGAAGTCATCGATTACTTAAAGTGCGTGCGACAAGAATTCCGTTTGCATGAAGTGGTTTTAACGTTGGCTGCAGAAATGCTGACCGTTGCAGGATTGGTGGATTCAACTGATGATGGATTTCAAAAAGCGAAAGAAGTATTGGATTCTGGTAAAGCTGCAGAAACCTTTGAAAAAATGGTCTCCGAACTAGGCGGACCCAATAGCATTTTAGAAAATACTGATTCACACTTTGAATTAGCATCTGTGGTAAAGCCTATACTAGCACATCAATCTGGATTTATTTCTCAAATAAATACACGGGCTGTGGGTCTTACAGTTGTGGAGTTAGGTGGAGGAAGAAAAAAAGCCAGTGATTCTATTAATCATAGTGTGGGATTATCTCATGTTTTGGGTTTGGGCACAAAAGTTGATGCTGGGCAACCTTTGGCTATTGTACATGCTCAAAATGAAAATCAGGCGAATATTGCAATTAACATGGTGAATGATGCTTATACAATTTTGGATACTTCACCTTCAACAAATCAAACAATTAAAGAAATATTAAAATAAAATGAATGAACTCAATAAAATAAAACGTGGGGTTGATTTAGAACTCCAAATTGAATCTTTAGCCTACGGCGGAATGGGATTGGCACGTAAAGATGATTTTGTCATTTTTGTAAAAGGTGGTATCCCAGGACAAAAAGTAAATGCTCGTATTTATAAAAAGAAAAAAGGATATGCAGAAGCTCGTGTACAACATGTCATAACTGAATCACCCAATGCGGTGGAAGCACCATGCGACCATTTTGGGGTGTGTGGTGGCTGTAAGATCCAGAATTTATCATACAATGAACAACTAAAAGAAAAATCTATTCAAGTAGAAGATGCTTTTCGACGTCTCGGTGGATTTCAAGATTTTAAACTTGATCATGTTGTGGGTGCCGACCCTATTTTTAATTATCGAAATAAAATGGAATTTACTTTTTCGCCCCATCGCTGGGTATTAGATACGGAGCCAGAAGGCGTAGACAGATCTTTTGCCGTGGGTCTCCATATACCGGGACGGTACGATAAAATTTTAGATATTAAAGATTGTCATATTCAACCAGTCATAGGAAATAAAATTATGAAAGTGGCCAGAGAAGTTTGTTTGGCTCACCCCGATTTAAAACCTTACGACCCAAAAACACATATTGGATTTCTTCGATTTTTAATGCTCCGCTTTGGCGTGAATACGAATCAAATCATGGTGAATCTTGTTACTGCCTATGATGATATGAATAAATTATCACCCCTAATTGATGCGCTCTTAGAGCAAGTACCTGAAATCACATCCATGGTAAATAATGTAAATACGCGAAAGGCAGATGTTGCTTTTGGTGAATTTGAAACACTGGTTTTTGGTGATCCATTTATTCAAGAAACTATAGGCGATTTAACATTCGAAATATCAGCGAATTCATTTTTCCAAACCAATACCACTCAAGGAAAACATCTCTATGATGAAGTAGTAAAAGCAGCGGGACTAACCGGGTCCGAGATAGTTTTTGACTTGTATTGTGGCACGGGAACCATTGGACTTTATTTAGCCAATCAGGTGAAAGAAGTTTATGGCTTTGAAATAATCCGTTCTGCCTTAGAAGATGCAGAAAAAAATGCACAACAGAATAAAATAACTAATGCAATATTTCTAAAAGCAAATTTGGATACATTTTTTAAATCGGGGCAATTACCCAGAAGAATTCCAAAACCGGATGTTGTCATTGTCGATCCGCCACGGGCAGGAATGCATCCGGATATGACAAATTATTTATACAAACTCAAAGCGAAGAAAATTGTGTATGTGTCTTGTAATCCAACCACTCAAGCAAGAGATGCAAAGGTATTGGCTGAAAAAGGATACGAAATCAAATCTGCTGCCATGGTAGATATGTTTCCCCATACACCGCATATAGAAACAGTAATGTTATTTTCTCAATAGTGCCTTCGAAAAACGGGAATCTGGGATGTCTACATCAAACTCGATTTCATCGATCACCCATTCAGTCCCTTTGCTATTCCGTTTAAGCTCGTCCTTAAACACAAATCGTGACGGGAACCATCTACCCTGTACTTTTTTTATTCCGTCCATAGTTGACGTTTTCAGCAGTTTCCCACTTTTGGCGTAAAGTTCCTCTTTCATGGGCAGCAGGTATTCCTTATCAATCCAGGCCCGGCGCTTGGGGTAAGACAATCCTTTCACTTTTGCTTCCAGTAACATGATCCAATGGCTCCGTCCATCGATCTCTACTGATCCCTCCAATGTGGCCTCGTATAGTTCAATGAGTGGACGATCTTCCATCATGTCATTATAGGACATGTCTGAGCCCATGACCGATTGACGCAGCATATGTCCGGAGATCTGGATTACCCGGTCTGTCTGGGGCGAGTAGGTCCAGAGTTTATCACCCAGCTTCAGCATTTTAGTCCCTTTTTCCCGGGGTGGAGAAAGATATTCAGTGAATGCTAGATCGATACCGACAACCCAATTCTTGGATTCAATGGTGCGGCTGGATCGCCGCCCATGGACAATCATTTTGCTGGTTAACACCCTGTTTTTTGCATTCAGGTTATTATCCATGGCCTGGATAATTTCCTGAACGGACATATCATTCGATTGACCCAACAGGAAGGTAAAAGATAGAAAAGAAATAAAAATATTAATCATGTTTCAAGTTCCTTAAATAATTGTGCCATTTCCCGTTTGTATATGGCCAGGCCCGCCAGCATGGTTCCCAGTACCGTAGCCAAAACACCGGGTATAAATCCAATATAGAAAAGATCGGGCGTGACCTGGGCGTAGAAAATATTGGGCATAACCATGGACGAATTTGAAAGTGCTTCCATTCCCTTTGTATAATCTATACCATTCTCTTGAACGTAATAGGTTAGAGCAAGACCAATTCCTGTACCTATTACCGTTCCTGCGAGCCCGATAATCACTGATTCAGAGATCATAGAGCGGTACACCTGTCCCTTGGATTCACCCATAGCCAATCGCAGGCCAACTTCACCGTAGCGACGCAGGCCGTTCATAAGGCCCATATTCCAAAGGACGACCATAACAACCACCAAAAAAATTCCACCCATAATTGCCATCATTGCGGCACTCATGTCCACCATGGTGCCCATCTGATTCCCATCCCGCAGGGCGAGCATAAAGGGGCTGAAAATATCCAAACTGTCACTCTCTGCTTTATTATATTGGTTTCGAAGAGTCACGGCCGCTTCATCATCGTAATACAATGAGTGAGTAAAGCCGAAAATCGCTGAAGCAGCATTTTCCATATCTAAAGCAAGACGGGCGCCAGACAAATCCACGAGCATCATTTGTTTGTCTGTTTGGCCTTTTCTTAAGTTGAATGTCCCTGATACGTTAAAATTGTAGGTTGTAAAAGCATTATCCATGGTTGAGCCAATGAATGTGACACTTTCGCCAGTCTTTATATTTAATTGATTCGCCATTTTTGAACTGATAAGTGCATCATCTCTATTTTTTGGCAGCTTTCCGTTCACGAGTGATCTTTCAAGTTCCCAGATCTCTACCTGTCGCGATCCATGAGAAAGGAAATCAATACCAAAGGCAATAACTGGGCCTTGAGCTTTTGTTTCACCGTTTTCATTTGGGACATCCAAAAGCCCCGCAAAGGTGATCCGTGGTGACCAGAAAAAATCAGGATATTCCTGTTCCAAATTCTCAATCATTTGATTCACATCCATTAAAGCCAAGTCATTAGGCATTAACTGGCTTTCTTCACTATAGGCCCGTGTGACAACTTTTTCATGGCCTGTTAATATGACGGCAGTATCAAGAATTAAACTGTTCATCGTACCTTTCATAAAGCCAATTGTGAAAATAACCATGGCAACGGTGAGGGTAATAACCAAAACGGGGAACAGACTTCGGGAACGATCCCGGAGCAATCCTTTGGTCAAAAACTTGATCATGCCACTGCCTTGCCTCGCAAGGCATCCGTAGGTTTCATACGGGCAATTCGTCGTGAAGGCAAGTAGCTCACTATGAGTACAATGATAGATACCAAAATGGTGGTTGATACAACAAGTCCGATGGTATAAACCGGAATCAGACGTTTGGCCACAATCATACCCATTTCTGTGTAATCAATAGGCAGGGGAATTCCATACACACCAAAATACCAGAGCACAGGACCGAAGAAAATCAATGTTGCCACAGCGGCAAGCACCGCATTGAGGCCTCCTTCCAGTGTGAAGAGTCCTACTACTCGGGGGCGTGTCATCCCGATAGCCATGAGTGTCCCTATTTCTCTTCCCCGGCGAAAGATAGACAATACCTGAGCATTGAAGATGCCCATGGCGGCAAGAGCCAAGAGAATTATATACATAACCTGGGCTCCCGGTTTGTCCGCTGCGATGATGGCTTCCATGTCCTGCACCAGGTAGTTGATATCGCGAGGTATCCAGTCCCCTTTGTCTAGAACCGGCGGAAGTCCTTTTTCATAAGTCACATAAGTGGCCTCTCCTTCCATGGCCAGCATGGTTTGTGCTTTTTTAAGCGGTATCCAGATATGGCTCATATCCAGTTTGAAATTCTCCGTATCCATAATATGTACCACGGTTCCTTCATTGGCGTCATAGGTCCGGTCTGCATCCAGCCAGCGAATGGTAAAGACATCACCCACTTCCAGTTTGGTATCGCTAGCCATTCCTTTTCCTATCAGTACCGGTATAGCAATATCATCATGTCCGAAAAGTGCGTCTGTTGGCATATTAACAATATTCTGACCAGGGGGAATGCCTTTCATAATGGCCGGCATGATGCGGCCGCCGGGATAAATGGAAGCCTGGCTTACCAAAACCGGGAACGCTTTTTTCTGATCCACTAGTGATTGTACATCTCCGGGCAAAGCAGAGTGGGCATCTTCAAAGGTCATGGGATCCAGCGGATCATATTCCGGGTGCCAATAGGCGCCGCCGGCGATCTCCGTATCCATGGTAACCTGTTTTGCGTGTTCCAGCATACCATTGTACATGGCCGACATGAACAGGATAAGGAAAAATGAAAAAGCGGTCACAAGAACATTTAGAAAAGTGCGTAACCTGGCGCCCAGAAGATTTTTCAGTGCAATTTTAAAAAGCATCTTTATGCACTGGTCTTGGGATTTTTAATTTTTTCATCTTCAGTTATTTGTCCATCATCCAAATGAATAATCCGTCGCAGGTAGGCCATGATCTTTTCATCGTGAGTAGCAAAAATGAAAGAAGTGGACAGTTCGTGATTTAGCTGTAACATGATTTTCATAATGTGGTGGGAATTCTCCGCGTCCAGGTTAGCGGTGGGTTCATCTGCCAGCACCAATGCAGGCTGGTGTACAATAGCTCTGGCAATAGCGGTCCTCTGGCACTCACCACCGCTGAGCATTGCCGGACGAGAATCACGCTTATCGCTGAGGCCTACCCATTCTATGGCCTGGGTTACTTTTTCCTCCCGTTCTCGGGATTCAACCTTGTTTAAGATCAGAGGTAGTTCCACATTTTCGAATACTGTATATACGGGGAGTAGATTATAACTCTGGAAAATAAAGCCCATATGTTCACGACGGAGTCTAGCCCGGTCGCCGTGGGATGTGTCATTTAAAGCTTGGCCCAGGACGCTTACCTGCCCTTCACTGGGGGAATCCAATCCACCGATAATATTCAGCAACGTAGTTTTTCCGGAGCCAGAAGGCCCAACCAAGCCAGTGAATTCACCTTTGTTCAATTTCAGGTCTACATCCTTTAGAGCGGTGAAAAAATCACCGCCTACGGGGAAACGCTTGACCAGATTATTTATGGTAATGACGGCATTATTTTCCATCTTTTTTCCTTAATGATTGTAAATAAACATAAATTGAAAACCGGTTCCAAATCCTGCTAAGGAATTTGGCATTGTGATCGGTAAATATTGAGAACGTTTTGGGCTAATAGACAAGATGAAATTTAAACTATAATGATCATAGGTACTGCTCCACCGTAGATAATTATAACTGCGGTTCTCTTCCAAATCAAATTGCGAAATGAACATGAGCTGGTGTACCATACCAAGGGGCATGCTGGCCATAAGGGCCGTGTAAGATTGTGATGATTCATATGAATCAAATTTATTGGAAATGGACATATATTCTGCCATGATCAGGATGCCATTAGAAATTGGCAAGGTATAGTCTGCTCCAATTGTAGCCATTATAATATCGGATCTATTAGATTTGATTAAAGCACTCTCATTCCAAAATCCAATAAATCCATCATATCGATAATCAATAGCTATGCGATTGTGAGAACCAGATACTGGAATACCAATTTGGCCAATTACTTTCAGGGACTTTGAAGGATCCTGGTGATAGGTTAATCCCCATTCTCCTGCTGAATTGGAAAGTTCCACTCGACTTCCATAGGAAAGAGTATCCTGATCATTGAGAATTGTCCAAGACCAGATTGATAAGGAATTAGAAGGAAACCACCGCAGTCGGAATGCTTCTACACCGTCAGTTTGTCCGGTGGGATCTTTTAAATCAATCGTATCAAACCAGGAAAGGGAACGTAAAACAAAGGAGGGACCAAATACAATTTTCTGTAAGCCCAGCCGGGCTTCTAATTTTTCGCTGGCGTACCGTACCCAGTAGCGGTGATGAGATTCATTGTTATGCAATAGGGAATCACCGGAATAGGCTCTGTCTAATCGATAGGCCCATTCAATATCTACCAATTGGTTATTGGATAAGTTTTTAAACAGCGAGAGAGTCGGGATATATCCTAAGGTGGACTCCGTTGATGAAAGGCCATCTGGAACATCGTTGCTGGTTAGAGTGCTGGTCCAGAGTTGACCTTTAGCCGAAAATGATTGAGCAAAGCCATTTATATTCAAATTAAACGCTACTAGGATAAGAATTAAATATTGGGATCGGGATATTCTGGCAATCAAAATAGTGGTATTTTAGCTAATATAATCTAAAGATGGTTTTTTTATTTGCCATCTGAATTTATTCTCTCAAAACCTATCTCTAATTATGTTTCTCTGTGGTGATCGCTAGGGAGAAGCAAGCAAAGAGCGGGGAGAAGTGTTAAATCGCAAACTAGGGCAGATCCTATCATACATGCTGATAGTATTCCAAATTGATAAGTAGGTAAAAAAGCGGACAGAACCAAAACTGAAAACCCAGATACCAGAACGATTGTGGTGATCAACAGTGCTGATCCAGTATTCATTATTGTCGCCTTGATAGCATCTTTTCTGCTTAAGCCTTGGGACAACTCGCGACGGTAACGAAGTAGAAAGTGCAAACTGTCATCTACAGCAATACCCAAGGCTACTGAAAATGTCATAGCTGTAGGAGGACGTATAGAGATTTCTAACCAGGCTAATGCCCCAAGCACTGTAAAAATGGGAATCAGGTTGGTGATCAGACTGGCGAAAAGGATTGATTTAGTCCGAAACAGGAATATCATAATAATACTGATAAACAGTAAAGCTATCCCTAGGCTATTGCCCAAAGACTGAACGAGATAATCATTGGTCTTTAGAGCAACAACGGTAGTGCCAGTATATTCAATGGATAGATAAGGAGGAAAGGATCGAGCCAGTGAATCCAGTTGAGTATAAATCTTTTCCATAGCGGAAGAAGTTTTGTTTTCTATCAGACCGGAGATCCGTAGGGTTCTTCCGTCTGGGCTCACCAGTTTAATCTGTTCTTTTGACTGATTTTCAAGCACAATATCAATTGTTTCCTGGGTATAGGATGCGGACATATCATCTCTACGAATTCGTTTAACAGATTCAAGCAGATCTGATAATGAAAAAAAACGACTTTCCTTTAGCTGAAAACGCAGCAGAGATTCAACCTGATTTAAAAAAGGAAGTACATCAGGGTCTACCACATTCTTTGGAGCACCATTGAAATTAGGATCCAAGTGTAGCAAAACTTCGAATGGTAGCACACCGCCAAAATATTTTTCCGTGAGTTTCAGATCATGATAGAGCTTGTTTTGTGGTCTAAGATCATCCATGAGAGATGCATCAGTAGAGATATCTTTAATCTTGAAAATAGATATGGCCGAGATCATCACAGGAATAATTACAAATACCCACGGTCTGTTTAAGATAGCTGTTGAAAGCCATTTCAGAAGATTTGAAAAGGGATATGTTTTTTGGTATTGAAAACCTTTTAGAAGCAGAATGCCTGGTGGAACAACTAAAAGGGATACCAACCAAGCCATCATAACACCAATGGCAATTTCGAAACCAAATTCCTGCACGATTTTGATGGAAGTAGTCATAAGGGCAAGAAAGCCAATGGATGTAGTTATGCTGGTTAAAAATATTACTTTAGACATTTGGACCATAGTTAGTAGCATGGCCTTTTCAGGGTCAGTATCTCCCCGGGAAAGATTCTCTCTAAATCTTGCTTGGATATGAATGGCATCACCAATCCCAATAATAAAAAGAAGTGTAGGTACGATATATGTCATAATATTGATTTCCAAACCCAAAAGACCCATGAATCCTAAAAGCCATATTACTGTAATGAGAACGGTCAAGATTGGAAGAAGGACTTGAACCCAGTTTCGAAAAAGAAAGCTCAAGATGCATACTAATAAAATGGCTATGGGTGGTAGAAAAAGAAAATTATCTCGGATCATATAGCTTACGTACTCAGTTCGTAAAACAGATACACCGGAATAAGTCCACTCCGGAGATGTTTTAGCAGTCAGAGTTTTGATCTGATTTATAAGTGCTGTTCGATCATGATGGTTGTTGGCAACATCCGTAAGAGTAATTATGATTGCCCCATAATTGAGGTCTTTTGATAATACCCTTGATCCAATTGATGGGTCTTCCTGAATATATTTTAAAGCTTTTAATATGGAATCTTCATCCCAGGGTTTAGTGTCATCATTCAAGTCACCTATCCAGGCTTTAAGATCGATATCACTTAATGTGAAAAGTGATGCAACATTCCTAATATCTGGAAGTTCATCAATTTGATAGACCAGATCCTCCAACTCAATATACAGGTTTTTGTTTAGAGCGTCCTGAGGCTTATAGATAATTGAAATAACATTATCTTCCCGACCAAAAATTTCCTGAAATGAAAAGTATCGAGCAACCATGGGGTCTTTCTGAGAAAAGAGATGCTCAATGGAAAAATCAATTCTGAGATTTGGAATAAAAAGGGTCCAAAACAGTGTCAACCCAGCTACCAGAGTAAGGGTATTTTTTGGATATTTAAGGATTATCTGAAAAAACTTATTTAACATTTTAAAAAATATATTAAGAAAATTATTTTAGTATGTTCAGGCGACACACATCAAGATGTAAAAAGTATCCAAACATAGATGAAAATCAAAATATTAGTATCAATTAAAGTAGCTTAATGAATAAAAAATATTATAAAATATTTTATTCATACAATCAATAAAACTTAATTGATTTTAATCGATTTGAATTTCCTACTACATTTATACTTGATAAAGCCATCGCAGCTTCCGCTATAACAGGATGAAGCACACCAGCAAAGGCTAAGGGGATGGCAACAATATTATAGATAAATGCCCAGAATAAGTTTTGTTTAATTTTTTTGAAAGTAGCATTAGCCAATCGTGTGGCACGTAGGACTGCTTTTAAGTCACTGTGCGCTAAAACAATTTCGCCTGTTTCCATAGCAATATCGGTTCCGCTTCCCATGGCAATACCAACATCTGCTTGTGCTATGGCAGGCGCGTCATTAATTCCATCTCCCACCATTGCTACAACAAATCCTTGATCTTGATATGATGACACAATTGTTGCTTTTTCATCAGGAAGAACTTCTGAATGGGTATGATCAATATTGAGTTGTTTGGATAAGGAATCAGCAATTTCTTTTTTATCGCCGGTGACCAAAACACATGTATATCCGGCTGATTTTAGGGATGAGATCGTGTCTTCAGAATCGTGACGAAGTGCATCTTCAATTTCAAAAATACCGATACATTCATCGTTTAATGCAAGGAAGACAGGTGTTCCTGTCAGATTTAATTCTGTGGTAGAATCTGTAAAAGATGCGTTTCCAACTTTGAGTATTGCGCTCCCATATTTTCCTGAAATACCTTTTCCGGGAACAACTTCGATTTCTGTTACGGGATCCAACCCCATCTCTTTTTCTTCAGCAAGTTTTACAATAGATTTTGCAAGGGGATGAGTGGACTCCTTTTCCATTGATGCCGCCATTCGGATGAGATCATTTTCCATAATTCCAGAAACTTGATGCACGTTTTTTACAACTGGTTTTCCGTTAGTGAGCGTACCTGTTTTATCAAATAGAATCATATTCACTTCATTGAGTCGTTGAATGGCAGCTCCATCCCGAATGAGAATTCCATTCTCTGCTCCCAGTCCGGTTCCTACCATGAGAGCTGTGGGAGTAGCCAACCCAAGAGCACACGGACAGGCAATCACCAAGACCGCTATTGATGCGTAAATTGCCATTCCCATAGGAGATAATTCCAAATTGATCCAAGGCAAGGCGTTAGAAAAAGAATGAGCTAATTGCTTCATTTGAGATGGAAATACATTCCAAATAAAAAAGGTAGATGTCGCGAAAAGCAAAACTACCGGAACAAATATTGCCACCACTTTATCAGCAAAAACTTGTATTGGAACTTTGGTGGTTTGGGCATTTTCAACCATTTGAATCACTTTTGATAAAAATGTTTCAGACCCAATTTTAGTCACTTCAATGTGTAATGAACTGTCACAACAAATGGTGCCACCAATGACTTCATCACCGATAGATTTTGTAACTGGGGCTGACTCGCCAGTAACAATAGACTCATCAATCGTTGCCTGTCCTTCTTTAATGAGCCCATCTGTTGGAATTGCTTCTCCGGCACGAACAATAACGATTTGGCCTACAATGAGACTTTGTACATTAATTTGAACTTCATTGTTTTCCATATTCAAAACTGTGGCCTGTTTTGCTCCAAGACTTATCAGTTTTTGGATGGCTTTGGATGATTTCCCCCGTGCCTTTGTTTCGATATATCTACCAGTCAGATGGAAGGACATAATCATTCCTGCAACCCCAGCAAAAGAATGAATCTCTATATAACTTTTGATGATACCTGTTGAAAGTGCAGCCAAAGATCCAAGTGCAATCAGGACATCCATATTGGGTGACAGATAGATTGCAGATTTCCATGCGCTTATTATTGTTACTCGTCCAGGAACAAAACAAACTATAGTACTCAAAATAAAAATTCCAAATTCCATTGCTTCCATGGATGGCCAAGCTTTGCCAGAAACCATGTGAATTCCCATCCAAAGCATTGTTGGAATTGTAAAATACCATGCAACTTTCATTTGGGAAAAAGCAGTCTCTACTTTTTCATCGGTCTTTACTTGGAGATCAAGGAGTTCTTCCGACTTGAGCAATTCTGCGCCGTATCCGGTTTTTTTCACTGCTGAAAGAAGACCCTCCGAATCTACAGATCCGGAAATAGTGGCTTTTTCTAAAGTAAGATTTACAATTGCATCTTCCACGCCATCTACTTTTCGCAAAGCGCCTTCTACGGAGCCCACACATCCTGCGCAATGCATGCCTGATATTTTTAATTCAATTGTCTCTTTCATTAGATTTGCTTAACAATGCAATTCTGCACAATAAGTCCTTCTTTTAAAACTCTAGCATACCACCCACGCCTGTTCATGATAGTTTTAATGAACTCATTTATTTTGGTTTTACCAATATACGGAAGAACAGATAAATTTTGACAAGGATCGCATTCAAAAGAAATTTCAATTAAACTTTCCCCAATTTGGTATTGCTGATTAGGCGAAAAATGGGCATGGGGAAATCCTGTTATAGTAAAATTCTCGCCTAGATCTCCAGGTTTTACAGGCCAACCTTCCTTATTTAATTCCTTAATAGTTTCGATTGAGAAAAGCAATACAGCCATGTCTGGATTTCCACTTTTTTTAATTGTACGATAGTTATTGTAATCACCTTCTAACCCCGATTTTGAAAGTACTGCGCTGGTTACGGATGTTTTTGGGATTCCATGTTCATTGGCTGTATTCGGTTTTACATTAATTTGAAGTACCTTTTTCATATTTCTCTCTATAGTAAAATTTACCGAGCTATGTCTTTTAGCATCCATTCATTATATTTTGATAAGAGTTGGCACGTTATTATTCCCACAGAGCCATTCCCGACATTTTTATTATTAATGCTCGTTACAGGAATAATTCCAGAACCACTATTGGTTAGGAAAACCTCATCAATATTGGATAGATCCATACTGTTTAAAGTATTGTACTGAATTGAGACTGATGAATGATTAATAATTATTTGTCTGGTCGTTCCGGGAAGCACATCTTCTTTTCGGGTAAATAATTTTGCATCCTTCACCCAAAATAAATTACTGCGACTTCCTTCATAAAGTATGCCACTACCATCCATAAGTATAGCTTCAAAACACTCGGCATTTACTGCTGCTTTCCAGGCAGTTAGACACGCATGGTAATCGGTTGTTTTTATTTCAGGTTGTGCGCGGCTTGCTTCAATGGTGATGACACAAACACCATTATAAATTGAAGGATCTAAATTCAAATATGATGTATAAACTATGAGTTTATTTGGAACAGCCAAAATACGAACACGCTGGTTTGGATCCTGAAAATCGTGGATTACTTTTGAGAGCATATCTAAAATATCCGATTGGGTAAATTGAATGTTTAATCCAATTCGATTCGCTGAACTAAAAAGACGATCTAAATGAGGTTGCAGAAACACTGGTTTAAAATCTAATGTTCGGAATGTTTCATAAAGTCCTGATGAGAATGAAAATGTATCTGTACCGAGTTGGAGATTCTCTTTGGGAATGGATTCCCATTGGTTATTGATTAATGCTTTTATCATGGCTGGAACGAAGATGCTTTCATCAATGTTTCCATATATTCATTTTCATTTTCTGATTCAATTGTTATACCGCCACCAACTCCCAGCGTTAGGTCTGTTCCAATTTGTGTTACTGTACGAATTGCAATATTAAAATTAAGGGTTCCGTCTGGTAAGATGTAACCGATCGTTCCCGTATAAATGCCCCGTGCTTGCGATTCTAAACCATGAATAATTTCACAAGCTCGTTTTTTCGGACAGCCAGAGATGGAACCGCCAGGAGACATTGAAAGAAGCGCTTCGATTGGATGAAGGTTCGATTTTAATTTTCCCTGAACAACACCAAACGTATGGAATACTTTTTCCAATTTTTGAATTGATTTGGATTGCAAAACTTGAACAGAACCGGTTTTGCATATTTTTCCCAAATCATTCCGCAAGAGATCAATAATCATGTAAAGTTCTGCCTGTTCTTTTTCACTATTTAATAATGATTTAAGATTATAGTTATCTTCTTCTTGTGATTGTCCACGTGGAAATGTCCCCTTAATAGGCTTTGTTGTAATAATTCGATTTTCTATTTTGATAAATTGTTCTGGTGAGAGGGAATGAATCGCCCAATCATTATGTTCCATAAATACTGAATATCCGACTTGGTTTTTCCCTCGAAGTTTTAGAAATAATTCTTTCGGTGATGCTTTCGTTTTTGATTTCAATGAATGGGTAAAATTAATTTGATAAAAATCACCTGAACGAATATGATTTTGTATTTTCTCAAAGCCAGAATCATATTCTGATTTTAAAAGCGTCGATTTGAATTGATCCCAATCAATATTTTTTGGTATTTCTATATTTTTGTTTTTTTCAAAAGAATCGTATACCCTAAAATGAGCTGCAGGGAAACCATTTAAGTTGTGAACAGGCACACCCAATTGCTTTACACCATATTCGTAAGAAATGAATCCTGCCAGAAATTTCCCTTCATATTTTTTTACAAACTCGGTTAATATTTCGGGAGGATCATCCAACGATAAAGAAAGAATGTCAATAGGGTTTGAAGCGAAAATATTTAGTAAATCTGATTCGGAATTTCCTTTAAAAATAGTTGTGTATTTCATTCTAAAATTTCTTTTTACACTGTATTACAGGATGGATAAAATAAAAGTATTTTTTCTTTTAGTATTATCCTTTTCATCCGACTATCCTGTCATTTTTATAATTCAAAAAATTCATCAATATTTTAGATCCCATGGGCGTCAAGAATGATTCCGGATGAAATTGGACACCAAATATTGGGAGAGACTCATGCTGAATTGCCATGATTTCTTGATCATTTGTCCAAGCTGTATTCACAAAATTGCTAGGAATAGAATCCAAAGATAGAGAATGATACCGCGCCGCTTGAAACGGGGAAGGTATTCCTTCAAACAATCCCGATTGCTGATGATGAATCAAAGATGTTTTTCCGTGAAGGATTTGCTTCGATTGTTGAATGTTCGCACCAAAGACTGATCCGATACACTGGTGACCCAAGCACACGCCCAGAATAGGTTTTTGATTCATAAATTGTTGAATGACTTGATTTGAATAACCTGAATCAGCAGGTATTCCCGGACCGGGGGAAATGATAATACCGTCAGCGTTGAGATTTGCTAAAGCAGATGAATCATCATTCTGTTTTACCGAAACATTTGCGCCCAATATTTCTAGACTTTGAACCAAGTTCCAAGTAAAGGAATCATAATTATCTATGATGAGGATCATTGAGAATCCCGTACCTTTCCATCGGCCTTCAACTGTTTATTTCGTTTCCACTCTGAACGTCCCCATCTAAATAATAGGAATCCTGGGACACCCATAAATAAAACAGGTCCGAGCAATTCAAAATCAAATGTTGAGAAAAACCCGTACAACATGAAAAGTGCAAATGGGATAAGAATTGTTCCGCATCCTATAGCACAACCAAATGTGGCCATTCGTTTTTTGTATAGTTTGTGATCTAATATTTCTTCTGGCGTGTCCTTATCAATATCCAATTGAGTCGGAATATCAGACCAGTTTATATTTTTTAATTCATTATGGATTTTAGCTAGTTCACCCAATGATGGTTTAATGTCTTCCATCTCAGAAATTGTATTGCCTGAAATGAGATATTTTATCATGATTTGATCATCGTTGAACTCCCATACCCATTCAGGATTTTCTGATATAATCCTTCGTATATTTTCATTAAATAGAGCTCGTATCTTTGGTTCATTTTCACCCATTAAATCAAACTTTTTTGAAAAGTCTTCATCTGATACAAAATTAATATCATCTGGATCCGGCATAATGCTATCCATTAATTCGACTGCAGGATTTACTTCACATTTTGGGAGATCCAAGTCATCTGATTTATAATAAATAACTCTATAATGATTGACAGAATTCTTTGATTTTTTTTCAGACTTTTGTGAAACCATAATGAATGGATCTGCATCATCTTCAGTTGTGATAATCATGGAAAGACTCGTTTTTCCAAATAGTCCACCATAGAAAAATCGTGGAATTGAGTCTGGTTTCGGTTCTTTTGGTGGGAGCCCATCTAACCGCCTGAAATAATTATTATATTTAATATAATAATCACGGACTCGTTTTTGGTAGACCAGCCACGAAAATAGGAATAACCCTTTTTGCGGCGGAAAAGTACGGTTCAAAACACCAAGATCCTTAGCAATCTCTTCTAACCGAGAATATACTTCCAAGTCTCTTTTCTTTAATTGATCCTGAGCCCAAATAATCAAAATAATCCCCAGGATTGGAAAATGTATCATTGTGAAAAAAAGAATTACAATGGTAAAGGGGCCGAATATTGGTTCAGTCATTATTATTTACTAGTATAAAATTATATATCGTTTGATTTTACACATTTGTTCCCATGTAATCCGAATTGAATTCATTCATAATTGGGCATATGTTTCCAATGAAAGAGTTCTGGAAATGTCGTAAAATTGCAGACTTTATTTTGATAAGTTTTATTAATTTTTTCAAGATTATTTATGTCCAAGCCCACTTTAGATAAAGCCTACAATCCTGCAGCCGTAGAAGATAAATGGTATGACCATTGGAGCGCACGGGGTTATTTCCATGCAGATGCCCATTCCAAAAAAGAGCCTTATACGATTGTAATACCGCCACCCAATGTAACAGGTATGCTTACAGTTGGGCATGTACTGAACAATACGATCCAAGATATTCTCATCCGTAAAGCTAGAATGGAAGGGAAAGAGGCTTGCTGGATACCTGGCACAGATCATGCATCCATTGCCACAGAATCCAAAGTGGTGTCAATGTTGCAGGAAAAGGGAATCAATAAGGAAGACTTATCGAGAGAAGAATTCTTGGAATATGCATGGGAGTGGAAAGAAAAATATGGTGGCATCATTATTCGCCAATTAAAAAAATTGGGTTGCTCCTGCGACTGGGAGCGAGAGCGTTTTACCATGGACGAAGGGTACACCAAAGCAGTTCTTACGGCATTCGTGAAGCTTTATGAAAAAGGTCTTATCTATAAAGGCTATCGCTTAGTGAATTGGTGTCCTGTATCTAAATCTGCCATCAGTGATGAAGAAGTAATTCATAAGGAAAAGAATGGACACCTTTGGCATTTTCGTTATCCCATTACAGGTTCTCAGGAATATTTAATTGTGGCCACGACACGACCGGAAACAATGTTAGGTGACACAGCTGTAGCTATTCATCCTGAAGACGTTCGATATCAACATTTAATTGGTAAAACAGTTACTCTACCTTTGGTAGAGAGAGAGATACCCATTATTACTGATGAGTACGTGGATCCAGAATTTGGGACCGGATGTGTGAAGGTCACCCCGGCTCACGATCCCAATGATTTTGTCATGGGCGAACGGCACGATTTGAAATTCATTAATATTATGAATAACGATGCTTCCCTGAATTCCAATGTACCGGATAAATATGTTGGGTTGTCGCGAGAAGATGCGCGGAAAGCAGTTCTGGCGGATTTACAATCAGAAGGGCTTTTAGACAAAATAGAAGATTATGTGAATAAAGTGGGTTATTCCGAACGGGGGCATGTTCCCATTGAGTCTTATATGTCGGAACAATGGTTCATGAAAATGAACGACTTAGTAAAACCTGCCATGGATGCAGTGAATAATGGAGATATAAAGTTTCACCCCGAACATTGGACAAAGACTTATAACCACTGGATGAAAAATATCAAGGATTGGTGCATCAGTCGGCAATTATGGTGGGGGCATCAAATTCCGGTTTGGGTTCACAAAGAAGATTCAAAAATTATTCATGTGTCAGTTGATGGCCCGGAAGACCCAGAAAATTGGGATCGGGATCCGGATGTTTTAGATACTTGGGCGAGTTCGTGGCTTTGGCCCATGGCTGTCCACACTTGGCCGGAACACGAACATGATCTGAAGAAATTTTATCCAACAAATTCGTTGGTAACAGGTCCAGATATTATCTTTTTTTGGGTAGCCCGCATGATCATGACCGGATATGAATTTATGGATGAGCTTCCATTCAAGGATGTTTATTTCACATCAATCCTTCGAGATGAGACAAGCCAGAAATTGAGCAAATCCCTAGGAAATTCTCCCGATCCTTTTGATTTATTTGATGAATATGGTACTGATGCAGTTCGATTCGGTATCATGCTTATGGCGCCTCAAGGGTTGGATGTTTTATTCTCTAAAGACCGGTTAGAGATTGGACGAAATTTTATGAATAAACTGTGGAATGCCTGTCGCTTTGTTCAGATGAATATTCCGGAAAATTGGGATGAAGAAGTCAACTTAGATGAGCAAGACTTGAACCTTCCGGAGAAATGGATCTTGAGCAGACTTTCAAAAACTATCGATGATTATAACCGTCAATTAGATCGTTTTTATTTTAATGAAGCTGCAAAAGTATTATATGATTTTACATGGAATGATTTCTGTGACTGGTATGTAGAAATTGCTAAAACAAAATTTTATGGAGATGATGAATCCAAAGCAGATATTGCTAGAACCATTTCGCTGAAATGTATCCGGGTCGTATTAGCCATGCTTCATCCATATTCCCCATTCATCACGGAAGAATTATGGAGCAAATTCAAAAAACCAGAAGCTTCTGATTTAATTATAACACCTTGGCCAGAGAAAGAAACAAATCAAAATAATGATGTAGAAAAAGAAATGGCATTGCTTCAGGAAGTGGTAACAGCGATTCGAAGTATTCGCAGTCGTATGAATGTTCCACCATCGAAATACTCTGATTTAGTGGTTCGATGTGATGACGGTCAAGCCTTCTTTCTTGAAAATCACAGAGACTTATTGAAATCTTTGGCACGAACTGGCGAAATGACATTAGGTGCAGCTATAGAAAAACCGGGTCAATCCGCCACCGCAGTTGTGGGTGGGATGGAAATCTACATTTTACTAGGAGGATTAGTAGATTTAGATCAAGAAAAAGAACGAATGGAGAAACGGATTAATGAAATTAACCGGTTGATTACTGGAATCAATGGTAAATTATCCAATGATAATTTTATTAAACGTGCTCCTGAACAGGTTGTAGAAAAAGAAAGATCCAATCTGAAAAAGTTGACCGAAGAATTTGATAAAGTGACCGCAAATTTGGAGATGTTACAATGAAATACACTTTTATTTTCCTTTTAACCAGTTTGTTGGTAGGCCAATCGGAAGATGCCACTCTTACCATTTATAAAGATGGAACCGCCTTGATAAAACAGCCCGTTGGTTGGGAAATACCATCTGGTAACAGTTATGTGACTTGGAGCAGTTTACCTAATGGTATTCATAGGGATACGCCTTTTTTAAACTTGGAAGGCGCCACTATTATATCTCAAAGATTCAACGATAATATTTTTACTGGAATAGATTATTTCCAGAAACTCAGGGGCGAAAAAATCAAGGTTAAACCCAAAGACGGAAAAGCGGTAAAAGGTATTCTCCTGGAAATTAGTAGTGGATCAGTGACTATATCTAATTCAGGTGGTATTATTTCGTTTAATCGTAATGAATTAGAATATCTGGGAAGTGAGAATAAAGATTTAGCCACTCCTACATTTAATCCATTTCTTTCTTGGGATCTTAACTCTGATTCAGACAAAATTATCAAAGGTGAACTAGTTTATAAATCCAATAATTTTTCTTGGGCGACGGTATATCGTTTAAAAATGCTGAATGAAGAAAAGGGAGAATTAATTGCGGAGGCTGTGATATCAAATAATTCAAATATTGATTTTGACGGTAGCAAACTTCAGCTCGTTGAGGGGAATCTAAATAAAGTTGGCGGAAAACGACCAAGGACGGAAAGAATGAATCGTGTTGCCATGGCTGTAGATTCAAATACTATGCCAATGATGGGAAAGGATGAATTGGGTGATTATTATATTTATACCTTGAATGATACCCATGATCTGGAAGCCAAGGAGAATATCACAATTCGAATGTATGGCCCTTTGGATATTGGTTATTCCAAAACTTATGTTTTCGAAAATTCTGAACGACGGCAAAAAGAAGAACCTTTGGAAGTTCGGGTCAAGATAGAAAATACTGAGACCAATGGGTTGGGCATTTCACTTCCCGGCGGAAAGGTTGAAATGTATTCCTTTACCCAATCTGGTGGATTGGAATACATCGGCGCAGATAATATGGGACAGGTTCCTAAAGGGCAATCTACCACCCTCACATCGGGTCGGGCTTTTGATGTAATTGGAAAGCGACGTGTTTTGAATTACGACCGCCAACGAAAAAGCGAAGAAGCAGTCATAGAAATTCAGGTAACCAATGCACGAACCGAATCTGTCAATATTCAACTAGTAGAGCATATTAACGGCGATTGGATTATTAAGCATGAATCTATCAATTATCAAAAGAAAGATGCTTCTACGATTCAATTCCCATTTTCTCTTGGTTCTGGCGAGACCAAGACTGTGACCTATACCTACCGAAAGGAATGGAAATAACGAAAGTGTTGTGTCAAACTTAAAACGACACTAGAAAGGGAATTTAATTGGATCCTGCCACACCCATCTCAACTTTAAAAGGGGTGGGCTCCCGCCGTGAAAAAGTCCTAAATAATCATGGTATTTCCACAATTCATGATCTTTTATATTATTTTCCAAGACGACATTTAGATCGCACAACTATTTCACCTATCCGAAATTTCACAAAGGGCGATGTGGTTACTCTCATTGGAACCGTGGAAACTTTTGGCGAAAAGTCCACCCGTCGTGGTAAAATTTTCCAGGTGATTGTCAGTGATGGGACCGGACTTTTAACTCTGACTTGGTTCAACGGTGTGCGCTATATTAAAAACCTTTTCAAAATAGGAGATAAAATAGCCATTCATGGCAAAGTGGATTATTACGGCGGATTTACCATTACTCATCCGGAATTTGACAAACTAGAAAAGGATGATGATCCTATCAGTACGGGAAAAGTGATTCCTTTATATTCACTCACACAGGAATTGAAATCTGGTGGGATAGATCAACGGTTTTTACGACAAATAGTGAAAGAAGTTTTAGATTTAAACTCTAAAATACCTGAAATATTTCAACAATATATTTTGGATGAACATGATCTGATCTCTTTGAAAGATGCATTAAACAAGATTCATTTTTCTAATGGCATTGGCGAACTGAATCAGGCCATTCATCGACTCAAATTTGATGAACATTTTTTTCTGCAATTGCTTATGGCACTTCGGAAAAGAAGTCTTCAACATTCCGGGTCACTACCACTTCCAGATATAGGGCCCTATTTTAAACTAATATCAGAAACTCTTGATTTTGAATTAACTGATGCCCAGAAAAAGGTGATCAAGGAGATTCATTCGGACCTAAAAAATCCAATTCCAATGAATCGACTTTTACAAGGTGATGTGGGTTCTGGAAAAACAATAGTATCCATTTTGATCTCTGCCTTGGCAGTAGGTAATAGTGCCCAGGTTGCCATGATGGTACCGACAGAAATATTAGCCAGGCAACATTTTCACTCATTCAAATCCGAATTAGAGAAAGTCAATATTCCCTGTGCACTTTTGGTGGGAAATATGAAAAAAGTAGATCGATCACCCATTTTGGTTGGCTTGGAAAATGGAAAAATCCCTATAGTAATTGGAACCCATGCATTAATTCAGGAAGATGTCAATTTCAAAAATCTGGGGTTGGTGATTGTAGATGAGCAACATCGGTTTGGGGTGAACCAAAGAGCAAAACTTGTAGAAAAAGGAAATAATCCACACTTCCTGGCTATGACGGCGACTCCAATTCCACGAACATTATCCATCACTTATCATGGCGATATGGATTTATCCATCATCGATGAAATGCCAGCAAATCGGATTCCGGTGGTAACCAAAGTGGTAGAGCCTTCACGGTTGGGGAAAGTTTATCAATTCATCAAAGATGAAGTGGCAGCCGGCCGGCAATGTATGGTTATCTATCCTTTGGTGGAAGAATCCGAGAAATCGGATTTGGCCGCAGCGGTGGAGGCCCATAAAGAGTTAGATGAAAAATTCTTCCCGGATCTAAATGTTGGCTTGATTCATGGTAGGATGAAAGCGGATGAGAAAGATAATATTATGGAAAAGTTTTCCAAAAATGAAATTAGTATTCTTGTATCCACCACTGTAGTTGAAGTGGGCGTAGACATACCCAATGCAACGGTGATGGTTATTGAACATGCAGACCGATTCGGATTGACCCAACTTCATCAATTGCGGGGACGTGTGGGCCGTGGCGCAGAAAAGAGTTATTGTGTCTTAGTAAAACGGAATGTGACAGACACATCTCGGACCCGACTATCCATTATGGAAGAAACCCATGACGGTTTTGTGATTGCAGATGAAGATTTGAAACTTAGAGGGCCGGGACAATTTTTTGGGATCAAACAATCAGGATTTTTCAAATTTAAAATTGCCAATATGGTCACAGACGGGCCTATCATCCATATGGCAAGAAAGTTAGCGTTTGAAATAGTAGAGAAAGATCCAAATCTAAAGAATGAATCAAATAAAATGATTCGTGAAATGTTTATTCTGGACTATTCTGATCGCTTAGATGATATCAGTTTATCGTAAAATATTGTGATTATCCTAATTGTGGTTTTTCTTTTTCATGTAACAGAGATGTTTGATGAATTTTGTACGTTTAAATTCATTCCACTTTTCATCGTTTGGTCTCGCAGTTAGTGGGATTAAATTCCCCGGCTTTATATTGAATTAAATTAAAATTTTAGGGGAGACTATGTCTCAAGAAAACCCAAGTAAAGACGAACAATCTTTTATGTATCTTGTGGGCACGTTCCAGTCCAGCGCATGGATTGCAATGGGAAAAATGAAAAATCCCATGACGGATAAGGTTGAGCAAAACTTGGATCAAGCATCTTTTTATATAGATCTTTTGAATATGATTCAGGCAAAGACAAAAGGGAACTTATCTGAATATGAGGAACAAATGTTAATTAATACAGTTAGTGAACTCAAAATGAATTTCATTGAAGAAAAGAAAAAAACAGAAGAACCAATCGAAGAGAAAAAAGATGATCTGAAGAAAACAAATCCGAAGAAGAGTAACTTGTGATCCATACTAATTATAATCGTCTAAACCGGATCTTGGCAGGGGTCATATTCTTAATATCTTTTATTGTTTATTTTGATACCATGGCACCCACGGTCTCGTATTGGGATTGCGGGGAGTTCATTGCTGTATCTCATACGCTCGGTGTACCTCACCCACCAGGAAGCCCATTTTTCCTATTACTTGGACGGGTTGCTTCCATGGTTCCTATCAGTGATGATATCGCTTTTCGTGTCAATATTTTATCTCCATTATCCAGTGCCTTTGCAGTGATGTTTCTGTATTTAATCATTGTACAGATTGTGCTTCATTGGCGTGGAAAATTGGAATCAGTTCATGATGCACTAGTGGCATTTGGCGGGGCAATCGTGGGCTCATTGGTTTTTGCATTTACAGATAGCCATTGGTTTAATGCGGTAGAAGCGGAAGTCTATGCTTTTAGTACATTTTTCACGGCCATTGTAGTTTGGCTTATTTTGCATTGGAGTGAGAAAGCGGATGAGAGAGGGCACGAGAGATACATTTTAATTATCGCCTACATGATTGGTCTTGCTACAGGTCTGCACTTGTTAAATCTATTAACGCTTCCATTTGTTGCTCTTATTATTTATTTCAGAAAATACAAATTTGAATGGAAATCATTTGGAATAACAGTTGGCACCACTGGTGTCATCTTTTTCATTATTCATAATGTGATCATTAAAGGCCTTCCTAAGATTGCTGCATCCATCGGCATTGGCGCAACCGCGGGACTCATCTTAGCTGTTTTTGGCGGGATGGTATGGGCTATTGCAAACCAAAAGAAACTAGCTTCCATTGCTCTTACTTCCATGGTTTTGGTATTGATCGGATATTCCACTTATGCACTCATCTTCATTCGCTCGAACCAAAATCCTAATATCGATGAGAATGATCCGGAAACGGTTGAAGCATTTATTTCCTATCTCGAACGTGAGCAGTATGGGGATGTGGGGGTGTTTCCTCGACGATTTAAAGGGATTCCACCGATCCATGAAGCTGTAGGGTATCCTGATCCCGAGACCAGAAAATTTTCCAGTGCGCAGGAAAGCAAGTATAAAAAATTCCAGAAAGGAAAACAGTGGGATTACTTCTGGGATTATCAGATACGAAAAATGTATAACAGGTATTTTCTCTGGCAATTTGCGGGGCGCGGCCCTTCTACGGATCCTTATGTAACAGCCATGGGCGCAAATACTAGGGAAGATGGAGTCGATTGGACCCAATTTGGTCTTCCATTGGCATTTATCCTGGGAATATTAGGAATGTTCTACCACGCCTACCGCGATGAACGAATGGCTTTTACTGTCATGTCTCTATTTATAATGACCGGTTATGCGATCATTTTATATTTAAATCAGGATAATCCGCAGCCTCGGGAACGGGATTATTCCTACGTAGGTAGTTTCTTTGCCTTTGCGATCTGGGTTGGGGTTGGTACATCAGCCATCAGCGAAAAGATTGTTGAATATATTCAAGATAAAGAATTGAGTAAGCGATTGGTTGTGTTTGCCTTGGCATTGCAAATTGTCTTCGTTCCAACAGTTATGGCAAATGCCAATTACCATTCTCATGATCGTTCAGGGAATTATGTTGCCTGGGATTATAGTTATAACCTTTTACAATCATGCAAACCCAATGCCGTGATTTTTACCAATGGTGATAATGATACATTTCCTCTTTGGTATTTGCAGGAAGTTGAAAAAGTGCGGACCGATGTGGCTGTAGTTAATTTGAGTTTGTTGAATACACCCTGGTACATAAAACAACAACGGGACGCGAGACCTGACAAAGAAACTCGAATTATTAATTTAACCGATCGCCAGGTAGATCAACTTACTTCGAGTTTAACACGTTGGGAAAAACAGAAAGTGAAAATTCCAGTTTATAATGACCCTGAAAATGAAGATGGATTTATTGAATGGGAAATGAAACCGACGTATGGCGGTCAAGCTCTTCGGGTACAGGATATGATGATTATGCGTATCATTAGTGATGCCGGTTGGCGTATTCCCATTTATTTTGCCGTAACAGTATCAAAAAATAACCGAATCGGCCTTGATCAATATCTGGATATGCAAGGGCTCACGTTTAAATTAAAAAGTCATAAAACTGATCCCGTAGATGCAGAAAGGCTTTATGATAATTTGATGACGGATGTTGGAACAAAAGTATGGTCCACAGAATTTGTCCATGCAGATTTTAATAATCCTGCAGATATGGATTACTTGAATTGGAATCGGGATTATCAGCCGGGCTATATGTTTAGAAATCTTGGGAACGATAAAGTCTTTTTCAATAATCAAACTAAGCGCCTGCTTCAGAATTACAGAAGTGCTTACATGCAACTGGCTGTGACTTATTATATGGATTACCAGCGTGAGATTCGGAAAAGAAAAAACAAGGATGAAGAAAAACTGGTTGATCTTCGTACAAGTATTATTACTACGTTAAATAAAATGAACCAAAATATCCCTAGTGAAACGATTCCGATCCAATCTGAAGAACTTCATCATCAAATCGCTATGATTTATGGCGATTTAGGTGAAAAAGAGCAGATGAAGAAGATTCTAGAAGATCTGATTAAAAGTAAAACTGGTAATCCTAGCAAACGTGTAGAATATGCAAATAGCTATTATAAAGAATTAGAAGATTCTGAAACAGCACTGGGTATTCTAGAGGATATGAGATCACAATTTGTCCAAATGGAAGGGATGGTCAAGGTCCGTGGTTTTGGTAAAAAATCTATAACAAAGGCATCCTGGAATCGTTGGCAGAAGGCCTATCCTGAAGTGGTGTCATCATTGGTATATATCTATCGTAAAAATGATCAGTTAATGGATGCAGAATTGGTTCTCTCTGATTGGGTGGATCGAAACCCCAGTGACAAAAACGCTCAAAATATTCTGGAAGAAATTCGCTCCGGCGGATAATCTCTTTGGGTCTTTATGACCGTTTTCCAGCCTATTGTTTCAATCATAATTCCCCATTGGAATGGTATCGATGTACTCTCAGAATGCATTGAATCACTGAAAAAATCTACTCTTCCGTCCTTTGAAATTATTGTTTCTGATAATGCTTCAAGTGATGGGAGTCAGGCATGGATTAAAGAAAATCATCCCGATATTATACTTTTGGAAAATGATAAAAATTATGGCTATGCCGGCGGTTGCAATTATGGGTCAAATATAGCAAAAGGAGAATTCCTATTATTTTTGAATAATGATACGATCCAAGATCCTAATTGGCTTCAACCTTTAGTGGATCAAATGAAGAGTGATGAGTCCATTGCTGCAATTCAACCTAAGATTCTGAATTATTATAATCGTAAAATATTTGATTATGCCGGCGGTTCCGGAGGACACTTGGATCTGTTCTGTTTCCCTTTTGCAAGAGGGAGAGTATTTCTTGAACAGGAGAAAGACAGCGGACAATATGATGATGCCCAAAAATGTTTCTGGGCATCGGGAACAGCCATGTTAGTGAGAAAAAAGACTTTCTTCGCTGCTGGGAAATTTGATGAAACATTTTTTGCACACATGGAAGAAATAGATCTTTGTTGGCGTTTTCAAGCCATGGGTTTCCAAGTTTGGTCAGAGCCTAAATCAGTTATTTACCATAAAAATGCTGTTTCGCTGCCGATGCATACCCATCGAAAATATTATCTAAATCACCGGAATTCATTACTTATGCTTTTTGGGAATTATTCACTCTCAGTAGCATTTTATGTGGGATTTATTCGCACGATGCTGGAGTTTGTTGCCTTGGGTTATGCTTTTGTAAAAATGGACTGGAACCATGTTACAGGTATTTTGAGATCTTTGGGCTGGATTTTGATTCATCCAATTACAATCTTGAAAAAACGATCAAGATTCAATCAAATAAGAAAATTGGGAGATAGTGAAATTATGGAGGGAATGACTAAAACTGCTGTTGTTCTGGCACATTATCTAGGTGGAAAGAAAACTTATTTAGAAATGGTATCTAAAGCATCTTGATACAAATCTCGTCGATCTGGATCTAATTCTTTCATATCTTTTAACAATTCTTTGCGACCTAGCATGGTCAGTATTTCCGTGATTCGTTCAGAATGAGCTTTAAGAAAAAATTGTGTGTGATTGTCCCTACCCAAATTTCGGAACGATTGTTCAATACCATCCAGCATGGAGTTAATCTCATCTAGAGTTCCTTCAATATCTCCATCCTTAAATAGATCCATGGCAATGTACCACGCCAGTCGTGCTTTTCTTAAACCGATATTCCGATGCAAGTCATCCACGAGGTTTATTCGAGAACTCCACCCTTTTTTATAATCAGAGCCTGAGCCGCGGATGGCGATATCCCGAGCGGTTTCATAGGTTGCATTGCCTCCATTGAATTCGTAGGTATCAATTTCCCCGGCTAAAATCAGGTTTGTAAAAAAAGCGATAAATCCGGAAAGGGGTTCGAATAAGACCGGATCATAATAGAGACTGGTACCTGAATTATAAATAAACTGCACACTTTTATCAAAATATCTGAGATCGCGCCCATTTGAAAAAAAAGCCTGACAGTTAAATATTTTTTCATTCCCTTTAGCAGTGATACCCTCAAACACGATTTGGATGTGAAGAGGGATAGTTAAATCGCTATAGGATTCATCCCAGGTTGTGGTTTTAATAAACCGGATAATATCATTACTCAGATTCAGAATTTCCTGTTTTTCATCGCTCCGGAGCAATCGATCATCGAAATTCACTTCCACAGAACCAAATTGGGCAAAGGCTAGAGAAATAAGGAATATGAATGTAAAAAGGAATGTTCTTCTTTTTCTCATACCTGAAAGTTGAAGAGAGTGATGATTGATTTCAAGATGTTTGTTCAATCTGTTATTGGGAAAAAAATTTTAAAAATTACCAGAAATAGAAGAAGCTGCGGGAGGTTCAGAACCTGATTGGAGATTTATTGATTCTAAACGGTTTTTTTGTTTGTGGGAATCTTGGTGTACTCTGTGTTTAAATTAAATATAAATCACGGTAATTTCTCATATGACAAATATTAGAGAAATGCTAGATGGTGAAAAAAATGCCAATATTTTATCTATCCTTGAAACCGCCGGAAGATTGGCTGACAAAGAGGGGATGGAAGTTTATGTAGTGGGTGGACTTGTCCGCGATCTTATGATGGGCTTGCCCTTAAATGATATCGATATCATGACAGTAGGAGAAGGAATCCCATTTGCAAAAAAACTTTCTGAGGAATTAGGAGTGAAAAAAATTATTCCTTTTAAAAAGTTTGGTACAGCCATGATTCCCAATAAATCTGTGCAAATAGAAGTGGCGACTGCCCGAACGGAATCCTACAATGATGATTCTCGGAAACCATCAGAAGTAGTTTACACCGATTTGAAAGGAGACTTACTTCGGCGGGATTTTACCATCAATGCCATGGCTATGGATATTCTTCCGGATACATTTGGAAATCTCACAGATCCTTTTGGCGGAATTGCCGATATAAATAAAAAGATTTTACGCACACCCTTAGATCCGGATGAAACATTCTCAGAAGATCCCCTGAGGATGATGCGTGCTGCTTATTTTGCATCCAAGTTGGGTTTTGAAATTGAGAAGAAATGTCGCGCTTCTATCAAAAGACAAGCACATCGCATTGACATTGTATCCTGGGAGCGAATCCGGGATGAATTCATAAAGATCCTGAAAACGAAAAAACCATCGGTTGGATTGGTGATCCTGCAAAAAACGGGTCTCATGGAAACTGTCTTTCCGGAGATCCATGTTATGTATGGCATGGAGCAAACCTCCGAATGGCATCATAAGGATATTTTTGCCCACACACTTCAAGTTGTGGATAATGCTGCGGAATTATCCGATAAAATGGAGATTCGCTTTGCAGCATTAGTTCACGATATTGCCAAGCCCAACACCCGACGTATTGATGAAAAGAAAGGCTATACCTTTCACGGTCACGATGCATTTGGAGAGCGAATGCTAAATAAAGTAGCCAGCAGATTAAAACTACCGAACACCTTGAAGGAGTATTTGAAAAAGCTCACGCTTTTGCATCTTCGTCCCATTGCATTAATAAAAGATATTGTAACCGATTCTGCCGTTCGCCGGCTCATGTTTGCTGCCGGGGATGATCTGGATGACCTCATGATATTGTGTCGCGCTGACATTACCACAAAGAATCCAAATCGTGTAAAACAGTATTTAAAGAACTTTAATAAAGTAGAAGAAAAAATGTCAAATGTGAATGAAAGAGATGCCATGAAAGCGTTTCAATCGCCTGTTCGCGGTGCTGAGATCATGGAAATTTGCGGTCTTACAGAAGGGAGGAAAGTTGGTGAGATCAAGGAAGCAATAGAAGAAGCCATCTTAGATGGAAAGATCGATAATTCATATGATGCGGCAAAAGACTACCTATTAGAAATAAAAGACGGAATTCTTCAATAATATATTGTTAAAGAAGAAATAAATATCGTAAAACAATAAATTATTATTGTATAGTTAAATTTTAGATTATAGTTTCCGGGCCCTGAAATTAAAGGAAAACGGCTCATGCCCGGAAAATCACAACAAACATTTATCAAAATAACAGACTGGGTTCTCACTGGATTTACCCTTCTGCTGGCCGGTTATATCTCTTACCGTTTCATTATGCTTTTGGCTGGCCCAATTTTTGGAATCACTGATTCTACCACCAAATTATATTATCCTGTTCAATTCCAGGTAGAAGAAGAAGGAATTGCTGCAATTAGCGGTCAGGATCTCCCCGTAGAACTTAAGCGGGCGAAAGCTTTTGCGCTCATTGAGGCCCCTACCCCTACAGGGTTATTGATTCCGGTCAAACTCATGCGGTTTGGCATGTTTGGGGTTATGATCTGGGTTTTATTCCTTCTGCGTCAAATAGTAAGATCGGTAGGGAAGGGGCATCCTTTTGACCCTGAAAATGGAAAAAGGCTCCGGTGGATCGGTGTATCAATTCTGGCGGTCACATTATTTGATTTTTTCCATGATATTCTTTTGAATCTTTTCATAACACCCAGACTCACATTTGATTCTATCATTCCAGAATCATCCATCAGTTTTAATGTAGAGAATATTCTATCGGCCATGGCGATTATTGTTATTGGCGAGGCATTTCGAATTGGCGCTGAAATGAAAAAAGAACAGGACCTGATGATCTAATGGATGGCTCAAAAATAAGGATCAACCTGGCTGTGATGATGGCGAAGCGAAATATGTCCTTAAAAGATCTTGCAGAAAAAGTGGGCATCACCATGGCGAATCTGTCGATTCTGAAAAATGGAAAAGCCAAAGGACTCAGGTTTAATACACTGCAGTCAATTTGCCGGGAATTGGATTGTCAACCTGGGGACATTATTGAATATGAAAAAGATGAGAATAATTAAGCAGCTTTTTAGAAATAACTGAATCAAATATCGGATAAACAATAATCAAATGAAAAATATATTGTTAATGTTTCTGATCCTATCTGGATTATTTGCCCAGGGTTATGGATTAGATGATTGTATCGAAATTGCATTGTCTGGCAAGAAAACGCTTCTGTCTGCTGAGTTAAATGTAACTTCTGCTGAAAGAGGTGTAACAGGATCCTATAGTGGCCTTTTGCCATCCTTAAATGCATCAACTGGTGCCGGGCGTACGCACTTTCCAGAAAGAGAAAGTATATCCATTGACTATGACAATCTCAGTATGGATACAACCGTTTCAAGCTATTATGATAATATGTCCGCTGGCATCTCTCTTAACCAAACGATCTTTGATGGCGGGAGATCCTGGAACCAGGTGAAACAAGCCAGGTCAAACCTTGAGATTGCCAAACTAAACCAGCGTTCCACTAAGATCCAGGTTATCCAGAATGTGATCAAATCCTATTACGGATTGCTCCAGGCACAGCAGTTGTATGACGTGGCAGAGCAAAACCTGGAAATGTCCGATCAGCAGGTATCACTGGTGAAAAAACAATACGATCTTGGGGTTGTGAAAAAGACAGATCTTTTAAAAGCGGAGGTTGCAAGGGGACAAGCCCGCGTAGATGTTTTTACCCGGAAGACGAATCATCAAAATGCCCGACGTGTTTTATTTAATGATATGGGACTCCAGGATTTTGGTCAATCCATTATGACAATTGATAGTGAGTGGGCGACACCGGTTATTCCATCCAGTGCTGACGCATTGGACCTGTTAAAAACCCAAAACCCAACTCTTTCGATTTCCCAGGTCAGAATCAATCTGGGAGACCTTTCTTATAAAATGGCTAAAGGAATGCGACTTCCATCCTTGAATTCATCTGTCAGTTATTCTGCAAATGGAAAAGACAGCGATGAATTGATGGAGTCTATCAATAATGACTGGTCTATGGGGTTGAATTTTTCAATAAGTGTCCCAATCTATACAGGCAATACATTATCCACACAACAGCACCAAGCCAAATTATCCAAACAGCAATCTGAATTTGATTATATCACACTATTAAATGATCTTCGTGTTCAGGCAGAACTGATTCGGGAATCCTTGAAAAATTATTCAGAGATCATTCCCTTGAATCAGGCTGTTGTAGCATCAGCAGAAGAAGACCTTAAACTGGCTCGGGAAAGATATAGTCTAGGGTCCGCAACAATTTTAGAAGTTTTGGATGCGCAGGTATCACTGAGACGGTCCAACTCTACTCTCATAAATACGATCCATGAAGCAAGAATGCAGGAAGCTGGATTAAAAGCATTGCTTGGTACATTGGATCTTGAATATCAACTGGAAGAGAATTAATCATGTTAAAAAAACTAAAACAGAAAAAAATATGGATCCCATTACTTGTCATCATTTTGGGTGGTACAGGATATTGGATCATGAATTCGTCTGAAGATGGTGAAATATCAGTTCAGGCAGAAGAAGTAATCCGGCGGGACATTATCCATAAAGTGAATGCTAATGGAAAAATTCAACCGGAAGAGGAAGTGCAAATTTCATCCACCATTACAGCCTGGATCACATCGATCACAGTTGCAGAGGGTGACACAGTCCAACCGGGACAATTGCTCATTTCAATGGATGAAAAACAATATCGTGCAGCTTACAACCAAACATTGTCTGGCGTAAAATCTGCGGAAGCAAATTTGAAACAGGTAAAAGCGCAAAAGGAACGAACCGAATCGCTGTATGAAAAAAACCTGATCTCAAAACAGGAGTTGGAGCAAATTGAAGCTTCCTTTGAATTAGCTTCCAGCCAGGTGGACCAAGCCCAATCGTCCTTACTTTCACGGGAAGATGAATTATCAAAGACAAAATTATTGGCGCCGGCTTATGGAATTGTCACCAGCCTGACTAAGGAAGTGGGTGAGATGGCTGTGGGTGGTATGTTTAATCCCGGCGTTGTTATGACTATCGCAGATCTGACCCGCATGGAAGTTCTGGTGGATGTAAATGAGAATGATGTTGTCACAGTGATGGTAGGTGATACAGCAGAGATTGAAGTAGATGCTTTCCCGGATACAATTTTTTTCGGGGTGGTGAGTGAAATTGCACACACAGCCCAATCCATGAATTTGGGCAGCCAGGAGCAGGTCACCAATTTTAAGGTAAAGGTGAAAATGATCGATCCGCCTGGGAATATTCGTCCGGGGATGAGTAGCACCGTGAACATTATCACGGAAGTACGAAATGATGCTATTTCCATTCCGATCCAATCTTTGACTGCCCGATCAGAAAATTATAAAAGCCAGTCCAAGATAAAAGCCATGAAAAAGAAAGGTGGCAGAAAAAAGGATAAAGGAGGAAGAAGAAAAACGGGTGATGGTGCTTCAGCAGGTAAAGGAAAAGGCGGCTGGAAAAAGGATAAAATGATAGAGGTGGTTTTTATTTTAAAAGATGAATTTGATGGAGAGGAAGCACCCAATGGTAAAAAATTTGTGGTGGTGATGCCTGTGGATGTTGATGTGGATAGTGAGTCCCATTATGCGGTGAAATCCGGTGTGGCTGAAGGGGACAGCATCGTCACTGGAAGTTACAAAGCCATCAGTCGCGAACTCCAACACGGCACCCTTGTTTCCATTGGTGAAGAATTTGGACGTCATCAAAAAGGAAAAGAATAAAATGTCATTGATCTCATTGAAAGACATTTACAAGATTTACAATGTAGGTGGCGAGGAAGTCCGCGCACTGGATGGTGTGGATTTGACCATCAAAGAAAATGAATATTTAGCCATTATGGGACCATCCGGTTCTGGGAAATCAACTCTCATGAATATGATCGGCTGTCTGGATACGCCTAGCTCCGGCCTGTACGAATTTGAAGGTGAAATGGTTCATGAAATGGATGATAATCAACTGGCATCAATACGAAATAGAAAAATTGGATTTGTATTTCAGACTTTCAATCTCCTTCCAAAAGCTACCGCTCAACATAATGTGGAGATTCCGCTGATCTATGGCAATGTCCGTAGAGACCAGCGCCAGTCCATGGCTGCAGAAGCATTAGAGAGTGTGGGTTTGGGAGATCGAATGCACCATAGACCCAACGAACTTTCCGGCGGACAGCGACAACGCGTCGCCATCGCTAGGGCTTTGGTGAATCATCCATCTATTATTCTTGCAGATGAACCCACTGGGAATCTGGATTCAAAAAGTGGCCGGGAGATCATGGAGATTTTTGATGCACTCCACGAAATGGGGAATACCATCATTCTTGTCACCCATGAAGATTATATCGCCTCACACGCCAATCGAACCATTCGCTTGTTTGATGGGAAAGTGAAAGACGATATCTCTGCCGTTGCATAATGCTTTCTCTTTTTCTAGAAAATTTTCGCATTTCTTTAACGGCTGTCCTGGCCAATAAAATGCGGTCCCTTTTAACGGCACTAGGTGTGGTAATCGGTATTCTTGCAGTCACATTGATGGGAACACTTATTTCTGGATTGGATCGTTCATTTGAACAAAGTATGGATTTTTTGGGAAAAGATGTTTTATATATCAGAAAGTTTGAATGGTTCGGTGACAAGGAATGGTGGGAGATGCGGAATCGTCCCAACATTAAAATAAAACACGCGGATCTTCTTCGCGATCGATCCCAATATGCAAAATATGTTGCACCTGTTTCTGAATGGTACACATCTGTTAAACGGGGTGACGATGATATTTCCGGTGTACGCGTGACAGGCACTACCAATGAATATGCTTTGATCTCCACAGCAGAAATAGATAAAGGCCGGTTTTTCTCCAATTCAGAAAGCCATTCAGGTTCCCGTGTCGCTGTGATTGGGAAAGACATAAAAGATGCATTATTTGAAAATGAACAAGCCATTGGGAATAAGATTCGTATCGGGAATTATACGTTTCGTGTGATTGGAGAAGTTGAAAAACAGGGAAAATTTTTAGGTATGTTCAGTATGGATAAGCAAATTATTATTCCGCTGGGAACCCATCAGCGATTGTTTACAAGGCGTGGCTGGACAGGCATCAATGTAAAGGTGGATGGTACCCAAATGGAAAACGCATCGGAAGAAATCACTGCCATGATGCGTCAGTTGCGGCATGTACGTCCCATGGATGAAAATAACTTTGCCTTGAACAAGCAAGATCCGTTCAAGGAACAATATGCTATGATCAAATTGGCTATTGGCGGGACGGGACTTTTTATTACAATTCTCTCTTTGGTTGTCGGCGGCATCGGGATTGCAAATATTATGTTTGTTACGGTAAAAGAGCGAACGCGGGAGATCGGTGTGCGTAAAGCATTGGGGGCCACACCAAAAATGATTCTCGCACAATTTCTCATGGAATCGGTAACGATTTGTCTCTTTGGAGGATTATTAGGGATGGGATTAGCCTGGGGCGGTAGTTTTATTATTGATCAATATTTCCCTTCAGATATGCCTTTGGGATTAGCCATAACGGCACTTGGACTTTCTACGATTGTGGGTGTGATCTCCGGGTTGGCGCCATCTTATAAAGCAGCAAAATTGGATCCCATTGATGCACTTCGGTATGAATGAGAAAGTGTTTGACGATGCAAGCGTTACATCATGATAGTGAATAAAAAAACATCCCATTTTAAAAATACATTAAGAGAAAGTTTCAGGATGGCATTGGAGGCGATTCGGGATAATAAACTTCGATCTATGCTCACACTTCTTGGAATAACCATTGGTGTCTTTTCTGTAATTGGTGTTATGACGGCGATTCGTACGCTGGAATCATCCGTGGCCTCTGGACTTAATGTTTTTGGAACAAACACCTTCAATATCAGCAAACGTCCTGCAATCCAGTTTGGGCATGGTGGTCGCTGGAAATATAGGAATCGACCCAATATTACTTATAAACTTTACGAGGATCTGAAAGACCGGGCTGTTCTTCCAATCCATGTGAGCGCTTATGATTCCAAGTGGGGCGCCACGGTAAAATATAAAGACAAACAAGCGACAAAAAATATTGAAGTAGGCGGCGCGGATGAATTCACTGTTCGAACCTTGAATACGAATATTCGCGACGGGCGGAATTTCAGCAGGGGTGATGTACTACATATGCGAAGGACGGCCATTATCGGGCAAGACGCCATTACTCAATTATTCCCTTTCGAAGATCCTCTGGATAAAATGATCACCATCGATGGGATCAAATTCAGGATTATTGGTATCATTGAAGAAAAAGGGGCCATGTTTGGGGAGAGTCAGGATAATATTATCGCCATTCCTATCACAACACATTTACAGATGTACGGCGGTTGGCGCCGCAATATTGACATCACCGTGGAAGCGCCCTCGGAAGAAATGTATGACCAAACTCGGGATGAAGTAATTGGTATTTTGCGAACCTTAAGAAAAGTCCCTCCGGGTGAAGACAATAATTTTGAACTCACATCCAATGAAGAAATATTAAATGAGTTGAAACCATTTTCCGATGGAATCAAATTATTTGCTTTTTCTGTAAGCGTGATCGCATTGGTAGTGGCGGGAATTGGAATTATGAATATTATGCTCGTTTCTGTTTCTGAACGGATCAAGGAGATTGGCATCCGTAAGGCCATTGGTGCGACACGACGAGATATTCTCACCCAGTTTTTAACTGAAGCAGTTTTCTTGAGTGAGTTTGGTGGCATTGCCGGCATTATTTTGGGTGTAGCCGGTGGAAATGCAGTAGCGGCTATTTTTAAAATTCCTGCTGTGATTCCCCTTGACTGGGCCTTTATCGGCCTGGCCGTCTGTTCTGTAATAGGAATTGGGTTTGGGATATACCCTGCTTGGAAGGCAGCAAATATGGATCCAATCGAATCTTTAAGGTATGAATAGGCTTTAAGTATAAGGCTGTCTAAGTATATTGCTTACTCAACAGCTGAAATACTCAGTTACATGTACGTTTTCATATGATCAATTATAAATAATTTTCTCTTTCCGCTTCAGGCTGGTAAATTTCATAGCAAAAATCATGCCTGTTTTATCTTTAACATCCTTTTTATATTTTCAACCATGATACAATCTCACGAAATGTTAATATGGAAGTCAAAGAAGTGTGTCCAATAAAGCCAATAGAAAACCCAATTAAATGGTTGTTGGTGTAATTCCAGCCCGCCTTGGTTCAAGCCGGTTCCCTAAAAAGATTTTGGCACCATTGGCGGGGAAGCCTATGGTGGTACATGCAATTG
>Ga0209047_1000161_pt1 | contig 64475 bp, 99 predicted proteins | sample SaaInlV_165m_DNA_3_FD_184681 | JGI IMG/M metagenome (GOLD analysis project Ga0209047, IMG submission 184681) | Marine microbial communities from expanding oxygen minimum zones in the Saanich Inlet - Saanich Inlet SI037_S3LV_120m_DNA (SPAdes)... | ecosystem: Environmental > Aquatic > Marine >...
TGCCTTTCGTTGGTTACACTGGTTAGACGCAGGCCTTCTAATTCTATTCAAACTTTATTTAATTTAACCATCGAGTGTTTGATTCTGCCTTGATACGCTTGATTAGGTCTGCACTCAGAATCATCTTTATCTGTGTCCAAGGGATTGTACCGTTGACATCATCCCATAAATCCGACACTGGTAAATGCCCCGTTACGCTTGCACGCTCTAACCTATTCTCAAACTCGACCGTCAAAAGGTTACTCAATTCGCTGTACTGACTCATATGCTTTATCCCTTCGTTGGTTACATTAGTTAGACGCAGAGCATTTAATTCTATTCAAAGTTTATTTAACTTTATTTGCCCATGCCCACCATTTTCCCGATGGGCGCGAGTATAGTCTGAGGTCTTCGAGGTATCGATAGCTTTGCCCCCATTGCCATCTTACAAGGGCGCTGAGACCCCTGACTTCTAATACTTTGCCGGTGCCGGCGGTGAGCGTCATTGTCTTGTCTGCTTCGATAAGCTCCGGCGGATGCGCCACGATATCCCCGATTTGAATTTGAATTGGTTCCATTTGCTTTATCCCTTCGTTGGTTACACTGGTTAGACGTGACTGTTCAGAACTTATTCAAACTTTGTTTAACTTTTATTTTAATGTGTCCAACAAACGTTAACCATTTTGCAATCATTGCCAAGCTCTGGTAGCTCGTTGGCTTGAATACAGTCGGCTCGGTCTTGCTCCCCTGCAAAGTCACACAAGATATGGACGGACTCGAAACACTCTCGACCATCATCACCGATACAGAATGACCTAGTGTGACTGTATCTAGTGTCGGTCACTAAGCAAACTTGGTCTTCAAAGTCTGGGTTGTGCTCTACTAGTTCGCCACATCCGATTGTAGCTAAAATCGCCATCAAAATTAATGCTCTCATTGCCTTCTCCTTGTTGGTTACACTAGTAAGACGTGACCGTTCAAAACTTATTCAAACTTTCTTTAATTTAACCATCGAGTGTTTGATTCTGCTTTGATACGCTTGATTAAGTCTGCATCCAAAATCATCTCGATTTGACGGTAGTGGATTGTACCGTTGACATCATCCCATAAATCAGATACTGGCTGATGCCCTGTTACGCTAGCACGCTCTAACCTGTTCTCAAACTCTACTGACAAAAGGTTGCTTAACTCGTTGTACTGGCTCATTTGCTTTATCCCTTCGTTGGTTACACTAGTAAGACGCAGAGCATTTAATTCTATTCAAACTTTGTTTAACTTTTATTTTAATACATCGCCATCATCAATATCATCATCGCGCCAATCATAGCTAGCGCGATCGCTCCAAGTGTATCGTCTAGGTTCATGATGCCTGCTCCAATAGTTGTTTGCATTCCGCTTGAATAGTCTTGGCTTGCTCCAATAGGCTTTCAGCATTGCCCTTGATGCCTAGTTGTTTTCGTGCCATTGTAGTACCTTTAGGTAACCCGCGTGAGAGCTTCATGTCAAATTTTATTTGCATATCTAGTGCACTGATTATGCACTGCAAAGCCGCTAGATCAACTTGGTTGAAAGACGGGTGTCCAGCAAAATCGTGCCACCATTCAAAATCAGATCGCAAATGTCGTAAGTCTCTTAGATTCATCATGTTGTCTCTCCTTGTGTTGGTTCTGTTGGTTAGACGCAGGCCTTCTAATTCTATTCAAACTTTATTTAATTAATCGGTTTTTGCAAAATCTATTTGTGCTGATGTTAGGGTGCCCGAACTGACTAGCGGTCTTCGAGCATTTATTTTTAGCCAAATTTCTGAACAAAACACTTTTTTGTTCAGACCGGGATGTCTTCGAGTTTCTTGGCGTATCATTCCGAGTTCATAAACGAAGTGCTGATTGGTGATGATACCGTCATCCATCGCTCGCTTCAGCGCGATTAAGCGCTCTCTGTAATACTTAACGATTCTTTCTGAATTGCTTTTTACGTAGTCTTCACTATCAAAAATTGGCTCAAACGTATATACCACTTGCTTCATCGCAATATCTCCTTGTCTTGGTTACACTGGTTAGACGTGGCTGCTCAAAACTTATTCAAACTTTATTTACCGACCTCAACAATTTATTCAGGTACGCGACGGTTCCAGCGCATACTTTCCTGTCCCCACCATTCATGACCTCTAGATTTGAGAAAACCTTCCAAAGCCGTCCGATCCTTGTTGACAAAGAAGATATCACCACACTTTGCGATGTAATACCCCTTCTTTCCATTGGTCTTAAACTGAATACGGAAGCTCAAAGACAAGCCTGGGACTACCTCCACTGTGTTGGATTTTATCATCTTATTATCCTTTGGTTGGTTCTATTGGTTAGACGTAGGCCTTCTAATTCTATTCAAACTTTATTTAACAAAAATACAAAAGCATTAGCATATCAATGAGTTAGTGTGCAATAACCGTCAACTATTTTAAATTTAAATAAATTGGTGTACGATATGCCAACGCTTTTGTATTTTTATTATTCTCCCCTTGGTTGTCGTAAGTTATCGATATGAACGTGAGCCACTTCTCGCGAGTCAAGTCCAAACAAGATACATTTAAATACATCGCCCTCGGTGATGTGTTCGAGGTGGCGCTTCTTACCCTGCGAGCAGAGAAACGTGTCGGTTCGTTTCGACTCTCGCATAATATATGCGAGGCGTCCATGATCTTTGATTCTAGCATCATCATCTGTACGGATTGCGAAAGCATCCCAAAGTTGTACGAGTTCGCCGTTCTTAGGTTTCCAGATGTTATCCATTTTTATTCCCTTTTCGTTGGTTCTGTCTGTATGACGTAAAGGTTATTGGTTTTATTCACTGTTAAGGAAAAAAATCCCGCAAAAAAAATCGCGAAATCGGGTAAAATCTCAAACTTCGCTTGTATTTCCATCACTTACGATGAAATTGGCTTCGCATTCCACTGAATCTCCATCGTCATTCATAACTTCCATCTTTGTGACCGCTAACTCCAAATGATCCTTGACAAGTTGATCAACAATCGACACTAGATCCTGCTCGATGTCGATACCGTCTAAGCTCTCGTTAGACTTGAACATAACGGAAAGGTCGAGTGTGACCTTGTAATCAATTTGCAATTCGTTTTTCATTTTACCATTTCCTTTTTTTTGGTTATGCGGGTTAGACGGAGGCGTGCGTTCTATATTCAAAGAATTTAAAACATTTTGTGTTTTTTTGATTATTTCTTCAATTTCTCGCTCTTCATCGATTGCTTCTTGAAGGTCGTGTTTAAAATCAAATAAGTTGACAATCTTCAAAGAGCAAAACCTGCTGGCTCGTTGTTCTTTACTTTTTGATTGTACTCGTAAACAATCTTCGGAATATCCCTTGGCGTTAAGTGCCCACCGCAGTCGCCACCAAGCTCTAGCCAGTTCGTAACATTCCCAAGACCGTTGCAAGGAAAAAGCAAAATCTCCGGTCGCGATGCCTCTGTCGAGTAACTAGCCAACACATAAGGATGGTGCGCCAATGGATTCGTGTCCTTATAGACAATTGCTGTGGCGTGGTGATTTTTCTTAAACCATTCAACTAGCATTTGATTCTCCCATTAATCTTAAATATCTTAAATGACTGCAATAACTGTCAAGGGCTTGGTGCAAAACTTCTTTAATCGTTTCTGGTTCTTCAATTAATCTCAAGATAGTGTGCAATGCTTGGTTCTTATCGTATCCACGATGCTTCAATTCGTCAAACACTGCACTCTCTAGCTTTCCTTTCAACGGTGACATCAATTCGGACACCAGCCCGCTGGCAAGACGATAGCTAGCTTCTTCGTGTGTCTTACGCATTCAATTCTCCCCTTAGATCTTCGATTAAGACTTCTTTTTTCTCTTTGTTGCCATCGAAAGCATCGGGCGCAAAGCCGCGCAAGGTGAGCCAATCGTTTAGCTCATCCTTCTTCATTTTGTTGATCTTAGCCACTGACATAAAAACTTTGCTACCGTGTAGTGTTTCAACGCTGCCGGCGTTGCGTAGACGTGGCTCTCTTAGACTTGGCAATCCGCTAAATTTACTTGTTCCGACTCTCATTTTTGTATCTTTCTTCGTTGGTTGTGCTGGTTAGACGTGGGCCTTCTAGATCTATTCAAACTTTATTTAACTTTTTATCGGAATGCTCCATTGATTGCAAATTTCTGTTCGTAAAATGTGTTAACAAAAGTATAACGGCAATCCTCGAAATGCTTCAAAGCTCTGGCTCTTAACTCCTCTGTTGTGAAGTCGTCCCAACTTTCATAAAACACCTCGCCTACCTTTGTCAAGTGTTCAATCAACATAAACCTTGGCATACCTTCAATCTGTTCTTTGTCCACATAAATTACTTCATCACTGATTGTTGTCATATACATCTTAGCAACTCCTTGTTAGTTCTGTAGGTTGGACGTGAGTTGTTTTAATCTATTCAAAGTTTTTTATATTCTTTATATGCTAGTTCTTCAAAGTAGATTCTACACTCATCGGTCAAAATATCATAGTCAACCGTAAAATGATCGCCTTGGCTATGTATAAGTTGAAGTTTAATGCACTCGATGGTCTTGTCTTCTTCCATCACATATCCCTGTATGCGAACATAGCCAAGCTCTAGCGTGAACATGTCCACCTCAACGGTGGCGGCTTCTATTACTCTCTCTTGTTTCACCCTTAGCCCCTTTGCGTTAGTTATGCCGGTTAGACGGGGCCGTTTAAAACTTATTCAAACTTTATTTAGCTTTTTTAATTGTTTTAGTTTTACCAGTCGGGTCTGCGATTCACTATCATAGCTCGGTCAATGTCTCGAATGCCATCCTCCGCCGTTGTTGGGGTTCTGGAACGACTTTCAAATGGTCTCTTTGAAATATCTTCTGACGTTTCAAGTTTATTAAGAAAGTCAACCAATTGTGTCATACCGCCGCGAGTAAAAACTATTCCATGCGACTGGGACAAGAAAGAGGCAACGTCAAACGCCTCTTGTGCTCCAATTGGGTCGGTAGTTTGTATCCTTCTTTGTATTTTGTCTTTCATACTTACCCCATTTCAATAACTTCAAATCGTCCGTCGGGTCGTTTCCAGATGAGTAAATTTCCAATGCCATCCATATGTTCAACATACTGTAGGGCTTGTAGTTCTGTCAAGAGTAATTTAACGACTTTCATTTTAAACTCCAAGCGGTAATAGCTTCTTTCTGCTCGTAATATCTATTCACAAAAATGTTCCGACACTCCTCGAAATGATCAAGCGCACGCTCACGTAAGGTTGACTCATAAAAGTCAACTAACTCTTCCGTAAAAAGTTCGCCAACGAGGTTTAGGTGCTCGAATAGCTGGTCGCGGTTCATACAGGCGATGTCGCTTTCTTTGACGTAAACGATGTCGTCATCAACAGTCGTCATATACATTCTAGTAACTCCTTGTTGGTTCTGTAGGTTAGACGTGAGTTGTTTTAATCTATTCAAAGTTTATTTGATTAATCATCACCAAATACTTTATCACGATTGGACAACGATACCAAAGCGTTCAAACACTGTTCTGCCAATGCGATGTCCTCTAAGATCCCGTTTGCTTTCTTTGCAAATCCACGCATAAAAATCTCTTCACACCCGCAATATGGGCTATCTGTCATCCCTAGGGGGAGGTTACCTTCGCTGAACATCTTGTCAAAGCTCCGGCGAAGGCTTGCGATTTTATTGCCATAATAGTGCTCCATACCCTCAATTGCTTCGTCTGCACACATTCTTTCGTACTCGTTTTCGGTGTAGGCGCGTTTAAACGATGAAACCCATTTACCTTCAGTATTCTGCGTATTGTACATACCGCTCATATTGTAACCTTTTCTTTAAATTTGTTGTTCATACTTACCCCATTTCAATAACTTCAAATCGTCCGTCGAGTCGTTTCCAGATGAGTAAATTTCCAATGCCATCCATATATTCAACATACTGTAAGGCTTGTAACTCTGTCAAGAATAATTTAACGACTTTCATTCAATCTCTCCAGGTTTCGGGGACGACACAACTGCTTTCTATTCCTACGTTCTTCATTCCATAGGACCAAATAATCACCGAAGTCGTCACTCCCTACAATAATGCCTGTCAAGTCTAATGAACCCTGACGATACCTTACCAAATCACCGACTTTCATCTTGTTCTCCTTGTTGGTTCTGTAGGTTAGACGTGGGCCCTTTGGATATATTCAAAAACTATTTTGTCTTTTTAGTTAAAACTTAAAAGTCCATAAACCAATACGATATAAGTTGTGGCGATTAACACACCAATCAAACAATCTTTCAGATTAAATTTATATTCTATCAAAGATCTGTTCATCTTATTGTCCTTTTCGTTGATTGTGATATGGATTCAGGTCACAAATTGGTTTGGCTGACAAGAAGTCTTCATTATAACCCATAGCCATGTACAACCCAGGGTTTTGATACGACATCTTCTCAAGTGCTCGCCAAGCCTTAGCCTTAAACCCTTCAATTGCGATAACTCTTTGGTAAATGTCAGGGCTTGAACCGCAGACTTCTGCTAGTAACTTCATAGAGCTAGACATCTGCTCGTAACTACTATTACGTGGAGCAACACCATCCCAAATTCTCTGTGCGATCAATTCATACATTCTACTCTCCTTTATATATTGTTAACAATTGCCACAGTGATGACTATGATGAAAAAGCCATCAATAATGCGCATACTCAAAGCCTTGGTACCGCTAGCTCGCACATCGCAATATTTAGTAGCACAATCTCTCCGCTTGGCTTGATCGCCTTATAGAATCCATCGTAAACGCTTTTTTCTGAACTTACAAGCAAATAAACTTCCGGCTTTTTGCTATAGTTTCTCAGTCTTAACAAATCGCCTTTTTTAAATCTCATTTTTTCTACCTCTCAGAACCTTAATTCCGACCATGCACTCTACAACCTTGCAACGCATTTCAGACGGCATACTGGACAGCACCTCCTTGCGCTTCTGATCTCCGAGATCGACGATTTGCTTTGCAATTCTGCGAACGTTCCCCATTGCGAAGTCTTTTTGTAAAGTCACGATATAACTCCCTGAAATTGTGTTGCTACCTTTGACACTATATCCATCAGTCCGTGGACACCAATCGCTGCGCCTAAGAAAAATCCAATAGTCACCAAGATAAATTCTTTCATTCTACCAATCCTCACAAATGTGTGTTAATCTGCACCCGCTAAACTCTCTTCGCGCCTCGATAGGTGTTACACAACCTGGGCGGACCCAATAAGGGTCACAAATAACCATTGATATAACTCCAGGGAAGCAATCCGCCTCAGTGTAAGCGTATTCATAGTCATCTGTGTAGCAACCGATTGTATACTCATAACTGTTATCATCATAATAAACCACCGATCCATTTGCGGGTCTAAATCTAGATTCTGTCTCGACAATACATCCAGATAAAACTACAGTCAATAATAAAAGTAAAAATCTGCTCATACCCAAGGCCCCCTTATAACACTCTCTTGTTCAAGATCTTTAAAAATAGAATCCCATTTGTGTATATAATCTTCGTATTCACTTGTCAATGAAAAATCAACCATACCATCGTCACTAGTCGTGGCTTTCATCTTTCCTTCACAGATGCAAGCAAGAATACTGATCAGTTTTTTGGCTTTCTCTGGATGATCTAAAGAGCCATCCAAGTACCAATTTATAACTGCCTTTAAAATAGAAGGACCATTTGACATGATGTTGCTTCTAACTTCGGTAAATCCTAGCTCACCATCAATAAATTTCATTTTGTTAACCTTTCACTTTGATAGACGTATGTCTTTTAGATAAATTCAAAGTTATTTTTGCTTTCTGGAAATTATTTTCCAAGTCTTAGAAGACCACCAGCGCACTATGCCCTGATTGTCAAGAACTCTTATATCTCTGAGTATCGGGTTTGTTTCTATTATTAGCCCCCAGGACATCAGGCTTTTCATGTCACCTTCAGATACTGCGTAACTTACCACTAGATCTCCAACTCTGTATTCCATAGCATAACTAGTTTATTGCAATAATTCTTTCGTTTGTAGTAAAATATGGTTTTGATGCGTATTTTTGTGTGGTAATCCACATCCTCTGACACTTACTAGCCTTTGGCTTTGGAGCACACAAATCAGTTAAAACAATATGACCATCGAATCCCTTGTTGTTTACGTACTCGGTTGGAGCATCAAAACAAGTTCCGCCTCCAAGGACTCTTTCAGTCTTCTTGTTCTCTCCCTTGCGCCAAGTATAAACTTTATCTTCAGCGACTCTGGAGTCGAAAGGTACGACAGTGAACTCTGCTATATCTGACAGCTTGTTCAATTCGTCGTAAAACTTTCCTAACATTTCATCGTCTACGGAGTACGACTGATCAATCGACACTGCGATATTGGCAGTCCTGCTCGTCTTTCTACCGGAATGTATGTAGGGATATCTTCTATTTATTTTCTTGATAGAGGACATCTTGTTGGCATTCTGGCTGGTTTTAACGAAGTATCTCAAAACCTTTTTCCAATCTATCTCGGAGTTGAAAGACCTTATCAAATCCTTTTTAACTCCAGAGGACAGAGATCCAAAAGCCTCTGCCCTGTCGCAGTCTTCAAGGGCCTGCGTGATGACGTTCTTCATCCTTTCCTTTGCCAGCTTCTGCGCGTCACTCGACGGTTCAGAATGTTCGTCTACCATTCCAGCCGCTGGAACTCCAGAATCTTCACACTGAGATAGCAGCATTTTTAGGTAGAACTCCATAGATTGCTTATCTGGATATTCCTTAAACGCTCCAAAGCCAGGTTTGCAAGCTGGCTCTCCACTAGGCGTTAAAGGCAAATCGCTAAGGTGTGCATTGATTGATAGGTCCATCGCTATGTTTCTGATCTTTCCCCAATCGCCTGGAGAAATCGACTTTGGCTGAGTCGGTATTCTCTTGGCTAAGTGCTCAAAAATTATGTGATATAGTTCGTGCTTCAAAACCGAAAGGGTCTCAGCATCACTGAGAGTCGAAAACCACTCAGGATTGTAGCTCATAATGTAATTGCCGTCTTCTTCTATTCTTACCTGTGCGGTAGGAATGTTACTATCAGCAATCTTGGGTACAACTCTTGAAATTGAGGCAAAAAATGGCTCTTCAAGTAGGAGTTGAAAAAGGTGCTTGCTTAGACTATATTTATTAGTTGTCTTCATCACCAAGAAGCTCCAGCATACGAGCAGACACAGATACTCCACTCTCGGTTTCAACGTCGTGCATCATTATTGTATTGTCAAGCGTGCCGGAGCCTAAGACTGTCCAAGCTTTCATTGCAATCTCTGGGTCTAGTGTCATAAAATACTCTGCAAAGTTTTGCGCTTGTTGTTCGTTGATTTCTGTATCAAAGACTTTAGAAGCGCTAATTTTCTGTAGCAGAGCTAAGTGCTCGTTGGCTGTAAATTCTAGTGTCAAATGAAACTTACCGTGCTCTATTATATCCTCTGGCTTAATAGATCTATCATAGTTCTTAACAAAGTCGAAAAACTCTATTGCTGCCTCGAAACCAACAAAAGCGGCGGTAACTTGCCTAAGTTCACTATTACATTCATCCAGCAAGTTCGTGTTGAACAAGCATTCACTCAAACGCTCCCAAGACCTTCTCGATGGATATACCTTGTTGGGCTCAAAATCACTCTCGTGCTCAAGATGCTTATCATTTGTAGAAATAAATTCTATAATTTCCTTACTGATTCCATTATCACCTGCCCACAGCATCCAATCCTCAACAGAAGGCTCGATATCAAAGACAGTCCATCGATCCAACTCCGCTGGGTCCATTTCACCTACCTGATACTGAGAGCCATGCTCGCCGCCATTTACCGCTGCGAATATGAGAGTCTCTGGGTGCAACTGATGGCCGTTTAGCTTTCTGCTGTCCGTTAACTCGAAGATGCCTTGGCGAACTTCAATTGTCGCTCTATCAACTTCATCCAGAAACAAAACAACTGGATAATCGCAAGCGCACTTGAACCAGTCTGGTGGGTTGAATCTTGTAGAATTGGCCTCAATAACCGGCAGGCCAACAAGATCGCCCTCCGTCATCTGTGAGGCTCTGCGCTCTACTACTGGCAGGTTGATCTTTTTGGCGTACTGATACACTACGGTAGACTTGCCAATTCCGTGGCGACCGCGAAGAAGAACTGGCTTCAGCGCATCCGTAATGTATCCAACAACGCTGTTGAAAGTTCTAAAATCTACCGACATCTCTATCTCCTATATTAAATAGTTTTCAACTTATTCTTAACTCTAATAGATTTGACGTAAAGTGAATTACTTTATTCACAAAACCTTAAAATATTTTGGATCGTCCATCAAGTAACGAGAGTCCAAAGGGCGTTCGCTCGTGGGGTGCAGGAAAACCATTGTTTGCACCCCATCCCAATTGGTTTGTACGAATCTTGTTACGATTCCAGTTCGACCATTGAAGTAAGATTCAGTATTCACTTCATCTGAATAGATAACCAAGTCGCCGACTTTCATCACTTTCTCCTTCTAATAGGGATTTGTTGCGTTATTTCGTGCTGAATCTTTGCCTTTATCATATCCTGCTCGATTTGAAACAATTTGCAAACAACAAACACAATGCAACCGAGTGTCAAACAATTAATAAACAATAATAAAATCAACACTTTAGTCTCTCTTTCTAAAACAAGTGCCATGGATCCAAAGTCCTATGCCGAACACCAACACAAACCACCAAAGTATGCTATCAGGTTCAAACATACGACCTCCTCTTCTCTAGATTAGACGCAACGGAAACTCAGTTATTCAATTTTATCTTGGTATTTTTAAATCTTTTTCCGCAGCATAGATCGGAATACCGGCTGGTACTGGGAGTATCTTATAAATTTTACCACCCTTGATAGCTCGATTGGCTGGGCGTGCTTTTGCTTTGATTACCATAGCGAGGACTCTTTCGCCACGACTCGCTTTTCTGAAGACTTTGTATGAAAAGCTATTACTCGGTTCACCAAAGTTTGGAGCTATGTCAATTCGGTTTGTCTTTCTGATCTCCACCATTTGACCAGCTTTAAACTTTGGCTCTGATCGATACTCCTCTAGTACTTTGACTGCATACTTGTTCATACACATAGCTGTGAACTCATTCTTGTTCAGCACATGTGATTTAGGATCTTTAATGACCTTCTGTGCCGTCGTCCTGAAGTATCCATCCGACAAGAGACAGTAATACTCTGCACAAATGTTCGCCACCTCTCTAAGTTCTTGGCCATAATCCTTGATCCACGCTTCGTGTTCTGCTACGACTTCCTCAGAGCACTTCTGTTCAATCGCATCTATCCAATCAAGTTGTGGTCGGGTCAGGGCACCTCGACGAGTGATAGAATCGCGGTCGTTCCAAGCGCAGTCAGGATCATCAGACAAACCTAGTTGTCCGATCACGGAAGCCAAAAATTGGTCGTACTTGAGGTATAGCCTGCGATTGATTGCACCAACGGACTCAGCCTTAGACACCATATATCTAATATTGTTCAATCTTTCTTTCATCACTCTCTCCCGTACAGTCTATCCAACCTTGTTTTCCTCAATGCTTCTGGGCTTGGCTGCACTCTAGACACGACCATTCTTACAACAGCCGACAGAGTATATGACAAGCATACTATATATAGAATATTTTCCATCAGGATGTCAAGTGCTTAAAGTAATTTCTGCAAACTGTTCTAAAGTAACTCTCGCCGGCTTCCATTGGAGAGTGAAGTTGATAGAGTAGTTTGTGATCACCACAGGAGACGGCCATCTCTGCTATCTGGTTTAAGTTGCCGACCATATTGTAAGCAGTCGCACGAACCTCTTCCGGCAAAGTTATCAACATATGGTCCAGTCTGTTATTCTTGATACAGTTCATAAGATACTTGTAACTGAGCTTGCTCTCGACCATCTTTCCAATATAGCTGATGTACTTGAACTTAACAAGCTGTCCGTTAAAGTCTGCAACCCAACCCTCTTGATTTGCTACCTCACGGTTGTTGACTTCACTAATAAGCTCGTTAAGTGACATCTCGCGAGAGTTGGGCGCAGTAAAGGTGGCGGGCATTGCATCGCAAATATGATTGACTTCCGAAAGTGAAAGTTTCTGACCATCAGAATCATAAGCAGCCAACAGGTAGAGCATCTCTGCGTTGTCATAATCAACGAAGACTTCTGTAGTCGGGTGAACTAACTCAACTACAATACTCAGAATGTTTTTACTGAGTGTCTTCTCTACTTGTCGGAAGTCTGATAAGCCAAGCATATTACTTGCAATGCCCGCACTAGCAGTTCCAAATTTGCCTCTGGTTGTAGAGCACAATTCACCCCTGTGAACAAAGTATTCGATCATATGTCCGTCTGCCTTCTCCCTACAGGGAAACCTAGTCCAGAGGCCGTACTTGCTTTCCAGTAGGCTACAGTTACTCTCTTTAACCTCGTTATAGTTGAAGAACTTCTCGAACCCTCGACCAACCAGTCTTGGTGTGTGACCACCAAACTCGTAAACAAGGCCACGCATATCCTTTAACACACTTGTCCAACCACCTTGAACCTCGTGCAGAACATTGTGCGCTGTACCGGTGTAGTTCATAAGAATGAGATTCCGAGCTTCATCAATATCAAAACCAATGAGGTTGCCTGGTTTCTCGACATTTGTATGTGCCAGGCCCAACAGTTGTTTTAAAACATCAACATTCTCTCTCTTAAATGACGCCCATCTTTGCTTCTTGCCTTCAGTAGTTGTGATTTCATTGGTGATTAGTGTAACGATCTTTGCCACGTTTGGATGTACTGACATCTAGTCTCCTGTTGTTTGGATGTGACGGTTAGACGGAGGGAATGATTATTTATTTAAATATTGTTTATTTTTTTTAAATAGCCAAGGCAAGGTTTCTGGCACCGGCTAGGTTGATTCCTAGGCGTCCGCCACATTCACAGTGCCCTCATATGCGTTTGATGCCCCAACAACTCGTACATGTTCTCCTCGCTTGGGCCGCTCTTGATTTGTGGCAGAAAATAAAGATTGTTCAGCATTCTCCCAAACTTAGGATGATTGACCCCTTTCAAATACATATCAAAAATCCTCTGGCGAGCCTGAGTGATTCCGTCATCGTCCTTATCGGAAAGATCTCCAACCCAAGCAATAACATCAAATTTTGCGTGAGGATGAACACCCGACTTTCGCCAGGCATTTCCCATCAGGTCTTTCTCATCGCCAGTGCCAGTCACAGCATACACGCAATGTCCAGCAACTACGTTGCCAGCCGTTCCGCTCCAACCAAGCGTGTTGACCTTTGAATAGAACTCGAACCCCTCTGATTTTGTGTAGTTTTCGTACCTCTCGCCAACGGGCAATGACTTGTTGATAATCCCCTTGACAATATTCTTGATAGAATCCTTTGTTAAAGGACTGCGGGTATACACTTCTTCCTTCAGGAAGTTAGATGCGCTTTTGATCCACTCCTTTGGATCTTCAGCGTGCTTGAACCCAATCATTCGGGTCAACGTACCCTTTACATACATCTTGTTGATCTGATACTTGATATCCTGACTCGTATTAGCCGTTGATGGTTCATGATCGTTGCACTTAGCTTGGTGTATGATCCATTCGTCGTCGGTGTCGAAGATACCATCGTGGTAGAAAGACACCAAAAACTGACCGTGAAATGATTCATTGGAGTCACCAATGTCTTTTATCGCCGAGAATCTAGTGATGCCATCTTTCAACTCAACCTGGCCGTTTGGCAAACGACGACCACAACCTGGAACTTGTTGTCCGTGTTGTTCTATGTCGATCACCATCCCTGGTACCTTGGCTGCTACCTTTCCATTCTTGCGAATCTGACTGTTAGCCTCATCAACAATCATATTGTCAATATTCACCCATTCACAATGCTTTGTCTTGAAGTTTGGGATTTTCTTTTCTAGTTCTTCTAACATTTTACGATTCATAGAGAACCTACCTTTCGGCCCAAGGGCCAGTTGTTAATTTTTAATAGTACAGGCCACAGGCCATTCTAATATGCTCTGGTTTCTCTTGAGCTTCACACATAGTGTTGGCCAATCCAAAACAGTGTGCGTCACCATCATAATCTCTCTTTGTGCACTCATCGTTGCACTCTGAAAGATGCCAGACAGAGTTGGGATTGTAGCAAACAATCGCTACAATCTTCCTCTCTTCTTTTTCTTCTTGATCTACACTAGCACAGGCAAGTGTCAATAACAACAAAAAAGTTTTCACTTGCGAAGTCTCACCCCTCTAAAAATCTCTCTGCTAAGTCCTGAACTGCCTCTCGGAGTGCTGAAACATTCGCTACTTCTGTTTCCTGCTCCTCGATAGTAACGTAAAAGGTTTTTGGGACAAACTCACCTTCGAACAAAGTCTCTCCGTGACTAGAGAAGAACTCGTAAGTCGTAGCAGCAGGGTCAGTCGTGTCGGACACTGCATTGGACAACTTGCCTAATAAATCCTTGTGGGAATAGAAGGTATCCCAGTCTTCTGCTTGCTCTAAATACATTTGGGCAGCAAGTGCCTGTGCTGTTTCAAAGTCTGTTGCAGTCTTTGTTTCTGAGCTTGAGTGAACTCTCTTGTAGTCGTCAGTTGTTGATGTCCCTGTTACTACATAAATTGACTCACCATTGATTACATCATTCATCTTTGCTTTTCTCTCTTCATCTTCTCGTTTATATCTAGCAGCCATCTCTTCATTTGTCTCTTGGTGAGTAGTGTATTTCTTTACGACACACCCAAACAACGATGTTTCAAATCCAATATGACGCTTCTTGCCCTTGAACCTTGCCTTGAACTCGTCCTCTGTGAGAACTTGTGTCGTAACGAAATTGGTTTCCCAGTCTTGGTCGCTTGCTTGGACAATCTCATAACAATGGTTTGGAGTAACCAAGCGTTCGTCGTCATCGTCAAGAACAATGTGCTCCCTGGTAGGAGAATCATTGGCGAATGCTTTCTTGCCTGGGCCTGAATAGCAACTAAACATATCAAGGTTTCCGATGCCCTTTACAGGAGTTTCAGAAGACTTGTTCATAAAGTTATTTGTTCTGTTATAAGTCCTCACGATAGCACCTGGGACAATGCCCTTTTCTGTTAGGCTTTCTACATAATCTTCCCTCACCAAGGTGCTTACCTTTAGGTAAGTTTGGAAGTCGTTACTCAATTCTTCACACTGCTTGCGAGTGTGCTTTGGATTTCCACAATATGTACACGGCATTATCTTAACCCCTGTCGTCGATCTTGTAAAATATAAAAGCACCTCGGATAGGATTCGAACCTATGACCCACGGCTTAGAAGGCCGTTGCTCTATCCAACTGAGCTACCGAGGCTTAATCTGTTATACCGATGCTTGTGGGCACCCTAGCATAAAAATAATGATTTGTAAATACAAAAGTTTCATAGGTTGTTTTTCCTGTACCAATCAAAAGCTACACTGCCAATAAAGATAGCAGCAGCAAGAATCGCAATCTCTCCAATAATCTCAAGCACTTTTTACACCCTCTTTCAATCTTATCAAGAACCTGGCTCTAACTGTAACGCACTGTGTACTCTTATGCAACAACAATCTACAAGAATACGAGTCTGGATGCCAGTTTGCTTCCGATGTCGGTTTACCGGCTAAATTATAGTACAACGACTTTAAAACCATAGCAGGCTCTCCGTTGTACAAACTGTATTCGTCCTGAACTAAAACAAGGTCGCCAGGTTTAAGCGTCCTCATAGGCACTCAACCTCCTGGATATATGAACGGGTTGTAATATTCATCAGTGTTGCCACTTGAATCTCCGAGATTTTCCGAGTCTTTGCGCTTCTTCTTCTGCTCTTCGAGCTTTCTCTTTAGCTTCTCTCTCTTATCGTTCTTGTTCAGGACACCCTCAACCATTGCTGGTAAGTAGCTGGGATCTCCGCCAGGGAAGACTCTGATTTTTTCTCCCGTTAACAAAGTCAAAACTGGATCGTTATTGACAATATCTTCGTGATAGATGAACTCCCTGGCGGTGTAGTTTACGTACTTTGACTTTAGCCTACTATCGGACATATAATGCAAAATGTATCGGAACGTACCGTCATTCTTAGACTCAAGTACGGACCTACCATCTCCTTCAAGATAAGAAATGTGTTTTATCGTCCTCTTCATAAGCTTTAGTCCAGACCCTCTCGATACTAATTAATCTACTTCAACCAACTCAATGTCAAAGTTCAAGTCCATCCCCGACAGGGGGTGATTAAAATCAACCAGTACCATCTCTTCGGCAACATCGTTAATCACACCTCGGACGGGATGACCGTTGTTGTTACCCTCCACCATGACCCCAGGTTGGAACGGAAAGTCGACAGGAAACAACGTCTTTGGAACCTCTTGGACCGCATTTGGGTTTCTTACACCATATGCACTCTCTGTTGGGACTTTAATTGTCTTCTTTTGTCCCACCTTCATACCAGCCACGGCGGAATCGAACCCTGGAATCATCTCCCCTGCGCCAACTGTGAAGCCGATGGCCTCGCCGCGCTTGTATGAGTTATCAAATTCTTTACCATCGTCCAAGGTACCCTTGTAGTGCACCTTTACACTGCGACCTTCTTTAGCGATCGTCTTCTTTCCCATAACAATTTCTCCTCTGCCCGATCGGGCTTTTTAGTTTAATTCAACCTCTTCTGTGGAGGGCGACCCGACCACAGTGTCCCAGTTAAAGGTTCTAAAACCCTGGCTATCAAGATCCCAAACTAGCTCTCGACCTTCAGTATAGTTTCTTGATGCGTCTTTATCTTTATTCTTAACCTTCCCATCCAAAAAATTCGATGGCAAGTCCGCGTTGCGAACAAAATTCATCGTACGTTCTTCTCCAGAACTCTTTACAAAAGTTGCGTTATATCCCTTTACCTTCATTTCTACTTCCTCTTCAGGAGCTATTAACTCCACTTATTATAGTTATTCACACCCTTGTAAGTAGGGCGGACGTCTTCACTAGAAAAATAAACCACATTTTGCTCACTGACTAGTGAACTGAGTGCTTGCTCAAAAAGCGGGGGCTCTACTAATAATTGGAGAGATACCCCATCCTGCACACAATAGTTAAGCAGGCTCGCTCTGGTGATGCCAACCTGATCATTTCTGCTTGGCAGGTTTTCCATAATCAATCGCTTAACCTCTGTTAGTTTAGCATTTCTTCTCATTTGTATTCTATGCCTTCGATTTCTTCAATTTCTGCACAATGGTACCATCCATCATTGGACCGATCACTAAACACCACATAAACCATAAACAGTGCGTACGCCTTTACAGTACACGGGGACCGGTGACGTACACACCAATAAAACTTTTCTAGTTTTATATCCCCCGACCTCACTATAAAGCTTTGGACTCCACAGTGTAGGACTCGGGTCTAATAGTCCTGAAAAACACATACAATCTCTCAACCAGGACGAGAGGGTCTGTTTCTTTACAGATCCTTAAAAACTGGTCTCCAAGGATCGAAGTGTCTCTGAACCTGGACAAGTTCAAATCTACAAAGGTGCGGCGGGCATCACGCTCGTTCTCTTCATAGATCGTTTCCGTCTTAGTATCTTGTCCAGGGATATGATCAGTCACAGTGATTGCGTACATTTTATTTTCTCGTGCTCTCTAAAGCCTCTGTCCGAAGTTCCTTCAAGTCCTTGATTGCTTGAAGACATGCCTTTCTAAGCCTCCTGCCTGCTGCGGCGTTACCCTGCTCAGTCTTAGTCGCGTCTGTTAAATTTTCCTCTGAAGATAATACTTCGAGTAATGTTTTCAAGTTTTCTAGAATCATAATATTCTCCTTCTATGTATTCTCTGTTTATATATTATTACAAACTTGTCCTGATTTGTCAAGCTACTTATGTAATTCTTTTTCTAGCGTTACCCTCAATCGCCGAATACTCCTTCTTTTACCAAAATAGAATATACGATTTTGGGTAATACAAGGACAGCGCCCATAGCCAGGGTAGAGACTATAAGGCCGTCAATAACAACATTTGGAATAAGGTTTTTAATTTTCATATTTGACCATCTATGTTTCGAGAGTTACACTAAGAGGTTGAACTCTGTCTACGAACTTTTTGTTCTTCTCAGGGACAAAATCAGTTTTAACCAGTTCAAAGTAGTCCTCCTCGAACTCCCCCCACTCCTGCAAGTCTGGGAAATAGATCATATGTTTATTGTTTGTCTCACTTAGTTTAATATAGACACCCACAGTGCCATTGACATTGTTGTCGAAAAGATCGTAATCTTTGACAATCAAAACATCTTCGCCTTTAGTCATCTTTAATCCTTGCAAATAAGATTGTTTTGCCTAAGAGCATCAGACAAATTCTGACACAGTGTCAACCTAACTTCTTCATCATCTGTGACTGTCCGCTCTAAAAGTCCTCTCAGCACGACAAACACCTTTTCATAGTTGTTCTCTGCTTCTTCAATCGATTTTGTGTCTAGATTGTCGATGTCGTGGAAAGTACAGGAAGAGTCCCCATCTTCTAAGTGCACAACTAAGTTCTTGCCGAATCTTTTTCTATTGGAAATCATTTAACCTACCTACATCTCCAGCCACGTCAATGATCGCATCTGCCAAATTGACAGCAGAGTCAATGTCAAAGGAAAATTCCTTGTCGCCGACAACTAAAACCACACCTTCATCGGTGGGCCTGACTTCGATCCTGTTCATATCACCGTTTGGGGTGAAAGAATAAAATGTTAATTTTTTCGGTGCTTGTGAAAACACTCCGTATCCCTTTCAGAAATTAGTCTCCATTCTTTATAAGAAACAACGCTGCCTTCTTGCAGTCCGTTCATCATAACAATGTTATAACGATCAATCCCTATATACCCTACCACCTTTCCGAAAAGATTTAAAGGTTTACCGTAGGGATAATCACGAAGAAAGACTATTTGTCCGGTAATAAATTCTCTTTCGTACATAAAGTAAATAGTTGTGAGAAATCATTTTTAAATAACCATCACTAAAATTCAACTGCTTCGGTAGAACAGGACGCCCAAAATAGTCAAAAAGCTCGACCAAGACGCGATATAGCCAACACTCCGAACGACGTCAATGTGTTGTGCTTCCCAGACAGCCATATATTCCATTACATTATCCTAAAATCTTTTTCTGAATTGACCTTACTGCCATTCTCTGGAGTCGTGGAAGTTTCTCGTATGTTTCCAATTCTACGCCTTCCTTTGTCATAAAGGGTCTATTGTTAACTCTAGTCATGAACTCGCCTTCTTGACCCATTGCCAGGTCTCCTTGCATACTCTTCTTACCATAACCAGGAAACTCAGCGTTGTTTGTTCCGATCAGGTGTGCGTCTTTGCCGCCCTTTGGAAACACGATAACAGAGTCCTGACAGAACTTCTCACCCAGGGCAGCGATTCTACTCACAAAGTCTGCATCATCATTGATGTTTACGCAGAACAAACTGTTCTCTTTAACCTCTTTCGCCAATGGTGTACCAAACTTCTCTATGTAAGATCCGTCAACCTTGGTAACACCATACCCAAGACCAAGCAATGTCGCCTTGAGGTCTCGGTTTCTCTCCATGTTATCACCACCAATCACTGCCTTCTCTGTGCATTGGTCTGATTCGTCTGTATCATCTCTGAACGCTGTGATCACAGCACAGTCGTGCTCTTGGATGTGTTTATAGACTCTACTTAGTCCAGATTCATTTACGAATCCACGCCACTCATTCAATATTTCTTTCATGTCACTCACTTTCTTCCTCCTATTTTTATATTAAAACCAATCTACTCCAAACGTGCAATTTTTTGCGTCTTCCCAGTGGGCGAACTCCTTGCATTCCGTTAAGGAGTATAGCTTTAAAAGCTCTCCACCAAAGGTTGACTTACCTTTTATCAGGCCGTCCTCCCATTGAAAGTGCCACCATTCTGCCCCTGTGAACTTCCCACCCCTCATAAACCAGCTTCTTGCTCTGATGGGCTGCCACCCATGCTTTTTTGCCAGGTCTGTTATCGAAAAAAATCGGTCCTCGACCAAGACCCTGGTGTGGTTGTACGTATATCCAGACAACTTTACCTTGGGTACGCTTTCGTTCTCTGTCCTACACCAGACGTTCCATCGCCTGTCACCAGACTCTTCTACAACATATCTTTCCTTTTTGGGGTTGTTCATTCCCGAATCCAGAGCCATGTCAAGGGCCAAGCCGGTGTAGTGCATAGACTTTGTACTTCTAGATTTCGACTTAGAACTGTCGTGTAAAGGGCGGCGGGCACCTGCACTAGTGATTACACCTCCGAGTGCAAGAACGTCGCCTCTAAAGGCGTTATAAGCCTCTGCTGCATCTTCTCTGAGGTAAAATCGATTGTATCCACCGCTGCCGTCAACCTTGTCCGCTTCGACCTTGACCCATTTCATTTTGTGAAGAGTTTCTACCGGATCTGGGTGCTTCCCCAATTCAAATTTGGATGAGCCCTCGCCGGCAGCATCAAGAGATTCATTTAGCGCCCTCATTGTGCCGCGACCTACTATACCGTCAGCGTGGATATGCGCAGACTCTTGAAACTTTTCCACTTGATGCGCTGTGCCTCTGCCAAAAATTCCGTCCGCAACTCCACAGTTGTGACCTAAAACATTCAGGGCCAACTGCAACTCCTTCACATCTTCCCCTCTAGAACCTATCTTTAAGAACACAATTTAAACCTCCTACTACAAAACATAAGTAGTACAGCAGGGGGCTTAATTGCTAGTTTCTTTAAGGTTCTGGGGGTCTTTTAGGATGTCTTCCATTTCGTTACGAAAGCTGCTCAACTCCCTCATACACCCTTTAAAGTTGTACTTCTTTGGGTCTTGACTGAGTGCCTTAATTGTGTTGCAAGCCTTCTTTACTTTTGGGCTGTAGGCGTGTGGAATGTCAACAACCTTGGTGGACTTCACTTTGTCTGTGCAGGCAAGCGTAGTAACGGCTGCAAAGATTAAAACTAAATAAAACATTTTACTCTCCATAAAAAAGATCTCTAAGGCGCTCGACACAAAGCGTCAAAACGTACAAACTAAGAAACGATAGGGTCCAGCAAATTACAGAAACCAATATACTCATTTATCCTTGACACCCCACTTGAACATATACCAGGCCCGCTCGTGAAAGTAATAGAGGACCATCTTCGTGATTATCTCAAGGCCTCCGATTGCTACACCTATCGTAATGTCTCCAGATACTAACCAGCCGAGGAGAAAAGTATCAATCGTGCCGACCACCCTCCAGGTCAGTGCCTTAGCTAAATGTCTTTTTCTTGCGACCATAACTTGATCCCTCCATCGTGATAGTGTTTGTATTCGAAACTGTTCTCTATTTTCTCGAAGATTATAATCGCCAACTTCTCAACCTCAGTAGAGGGTAAAGGAAGGTTCTTGCTGATAGCATCCTCTAGCAATTCAAACATAAGCCTTTTGTTGTTCATAATCTACGCCGCCTGTAAAATCTCTCTGTACTTAATTAGGGCTAGTTCTTTTTTCTTACACTCAAGCATCATATCATAGTCTACGCCATAACTTCTAACTTTGTTGTATGTAATAACAATCTACACAGTAGTGGTTAGATAGTCAATCAATATTGTCGCAAATTATCTCTGATTCTGTTTCTATCCAAACTTTTGCGCCACAAGGTAAGGGTTTATCTGGTGAATAAATGACTTTGCAGGGCCCACTTACATAGACCTCGTGACAATAGGTGTTACTCTTGTAAGTCTTTACGGTTATAACCGGCTCCCTCTCTCCAGTTTTTGAATTAGATTTTATTTTATGCTGATTTACGTGAATCTTTTTTTTCATTCTTCAATCTCTTTCACAATTACTTCCTGGGGTATGAACTTGCGATGTTCTTTCATAAACTTACCGTGAATTACGTCCAAGTCTGTAATTCTTCCTTGGAGTTGGTGTATAATCGCCATTATGTCTACCTGGTTTTTGACTACCTGATCAGAAAAACTTTGGTACATCTCTCTCAGCTTCTTCTTTTCTGCCTTGGTCATAATATGTCGATATTCCCCTATCTATGCCTACGTCTTCTCTTTTCTAGAGTATACTTTGATGAATTACCTGGTCCAAACTTATGTCGGCTATGACCTCGATGAGAATTGCGAGACCAGCGAGCGCCTGACCCTGTCCTGATCACCCATTCGTTTGTAGAAATCCAACGGTATTTGACAGGCATTGAAACCGATCGCGTGCGATTTCTTCGGTGATGGGTTCGAGAGTATCTAGGGCCGTGTGAATACTCGCTTCCAACATAAAATGGTATCCTCCATAAATTTACATAAGACTGTGGGGCGGGGGTGACCACCAGGTTTTCAGGCAGCATATCGACAAGATATACGATCTGACTTGGCGACCTTAATAGTCCGTCCCTACGAACACAATCATCATTGGCAAATCCAACGCCAGTCGACATAACAAACAAAACACAATACAGCATCTTTACTCCTGTTCACCCCTGTAGGATTCTATTTCGTCTTTACAGAGTTCTAAGTTATACTTTTGGTAATCCAAATAATTGCGATAATACGCTTCCTTAACAGTACATACGTTGTAAACCATAGAACATTCAATCTGATCTGACAAATTGTGGTTTCTAAAGTTAACCAGCGCGTAGAGATTGTACGCGGCAGCACCAGAGCAAAACACCAAAAAATTTAATAAAAAGCTCTTATTTTTCATACCTATACCGTATCACCTTCTGTTTGTTTTATCAACATAAAATACAAGGCTCAGCGTGACATCTGAATTCGAAGATTGTGCCTCTTTTGTCTGACAGTCTGCCGTTCTATTTCTTCGGGACCACATAGTGCCACAACTCCAGTCAAAACAAGCACAACAAACCACAAAAAAATCAAAACGTCTCGAAAACCTTTACTGAAGTGCATAATTTCTATACCAAAACAACATCATCGAGATGCTAGTCGCTATAAGCAAGCAAAGGCGGTGAGACATTAGACTCCCTCGTAAAATGCTATATTGGAGTTGACCAAACTTGCCAGTCGATACTCGTATTTAGACACAATGTCCGACCTGTTCCTACTCTTTGCATCCTGAATAATCATTTTCATCTTCTTAAAAGCAAGCTCCGAATTTAAGAAATACTCTACAGAGTCCAGCACACACTTGCAACACGCGGTCACTATCGAATAATCGCTGGCTGTGAACGTTGCGCTTTGGCGTCCGTTGCAAAACTCAGCCCCAACTAGGACTTTGGCGTCTGTCCCTGCCTGCGACCTTGGTAGGTCGGCCTTAACTTCGAACGATTTCAATTGAAGAGGTTGTATCGATGAAAAGTCCCGGTAATGTGCGATAATAGATTTGAAGAAAGCATCCGCTGCGCCCATTCCGGGGGCGTCATTTATTTCTATAATCTGCGCTCCGTCAAAAAATTCATAATCTATTGTGGTCTTTTTGCCCTGAAGGTGCTCTGACACGCTTAGTTTTCTTAGCGAAAGTTCTTGATAATCTTCGCCTAGTGTATCTGTGATCATGATTTTAACAGCAGTTCGGCGGGATGCGTCCGGCGTCGTGTACACTAGTCGATCCTTTCGAACTTAGTGGAGAGTTTAAATATCCTCGTGACTCCTTTGACTGCCCTCAGTGTTTGAACAATTCTAGATTTGGCTTCCTCGGGGGACCTGATAGTCCCTGGAAAGCTCGGAACAAACTTTATGGCGACCCCTGCGACGTACATATTTTCTCCAACCTTCCTGTTTCTGGTTGCCACAGTAACTACTGTCACTGAGGGTATCGCTCGGACCTCTGCTAATATATCATCCAGGCCGCGACCCTCGGTTGTCTGGTATCCTAACATCAAGTAGAATCTATAGTTCGACTTTTGGCGGCTTTGGCTGGCTTCAGCCAAGTAGGATTTCCAGGTTTTACTAAGACTCATAAAATTCTCCTCAATATAATAAATAGCAACTAAAGTGAGAAAGGGGACTCGAAAGTGGCTATCAATACTTTAGTTGGATAAAAAGAGTTAAAACCGCCAAAAAGAGACAAGTCATAGTTTTTGTAGTAAGCATAGACTCATCCAGAAATATCCAAGTTAAAAACGGAAACACTATCAGGCCCGCAGAGGAAGCTATAAATCTGGCTGTCCAGGCTGAACCTGTCTCCGTCACTACATATCTCCAGCCGTACCAAAACAAGACAGATGTCGGGACACCTAAAACAACTGCTGAGAACAGAGCTTTATCGCTCCACCAACTAGAGATGCTCTGGGCGTTCAATTGAAACCATCCTACGATTTGCCCGAGGAAGAACAGGACTATGCCTAAAATTAAGTAATGCATTAGTGAAGTTCCATAGACAAGTTTAGGTTCTTAAATTTTTTAGCAGATGCTAAGCAACCTCTTAACACAATAAAGAGCGCATCTGCAAAGGGTTTCGGCACTTCGTATTCTGCATCGGCAGGTACGTCCTCGTCAAAGTCAAACAGCCTGTAGAGGGAGTCCAACATTATTGAACACAAACCGTAAGTCTCACAGACGTTAGCGTATTGATCCCTTCTCATTTTGAAGCGGTCAAATTGTGCTTCAAAAAGTAAAATAGATTTGCAGCGAGTCATATATTGTTCACACAGCTCTGCCTGGCTTTGGATATCTGCTTTTGTCATAATGAAGGGTTGATCAGACATTTACACCCTTGCCCCAGAATGATCGATTCTTTTTTTCGTTAGTGATGACTATCGCCGAAATTAAAGTTTTGCCGCCCTTATTGACATATTTTGCGTTGTATAACTCCAGAGTTCCATATTTTGGTTTGGGCTTTTTTTTGCTATACTTGGCTCGTGGTGGTGGAGTATTCAAGAACTCCACACACCTTCGGGCTACAGATACAGCATTCGGGTCATCTAAAAATCTATAGTCGTCGACTTCGATGTAAACTCCTACACCCCAACTCTTCGATCCAAATTCAGGTACGTCCCAAAAGCAAGAAGAAAGGTACTTTCCATACTTTTCCTTGTCGCCGCCGAGCATAATATATTCTGGCCTAAGTACGAGATCACATTTAATTTCATCTAACATTTAATAACTCTTCCAGGTCGTCACAACCACCCACAAAATTAGCTATCCCAGACTTGTAACACAATCTTAAAATGATTGGTACAGTCTCGTATCCATAAAAATTCTTAGCTTCCTCAAGGAACCTTCTGTCCTTCTCCAAGTCAAAAAACAGACACTCAATCGAAGCCTGCTTCAGCAACTGGTGGGCTCTAGTACAGAAAGGGCAAGAGGACCGACCGTAAATTAGAAACGTGTCTTTACTATCCAAGAAGCACACCCCTTCTCTTTGAAGCGCCCTTGACCAGCATTTCTACCTCGGTCAATCCTCCAACAACCACGACCTCGGATACTGTGCCGCCCGCTTGTATAACTATCGTGCAGAATCTGTTGGCACCTGAAGGCAGTTCAGATTGCCCCTCACTGATGAGGTTAGCAACAACCGTGTTCTCCCTAACCGTCGTAATGTTTCCTGTGTTAACAGATATATGCCTTAGTGTCCAGGCCCCACTTGCGTTCTTATATACCTCACTAAACTTTAACATCGTACTTTACTCCTTCTTCAATTGGGAACACATCCCTTTTTCTAACCAAATACTTTGCTCCGTCAAAATATGTCTCATAGAAGTTATCCATATCCTTTATGTTTATCATCACGGCCGGCGCTTCCAGCTTATTTATAACGTTCTTGCCAAACATCATAATTCCAGATGGAGCATAAAAAAGTTTACCCCTCTCTATCTTCGACATTGATCCCCTCCGCTACTGGCCTGTGAGAAATCATCGACAAATATCCGGCAGTGATAGCGTCCAAGTCTTGTAAAAAAACATCCAAGTCGAACACTTCGGCTCGCAATGTCGCTATCTGGGATAAGCCGCTCTCCAAGGACTCAAACTTGAAGCTATTTTCTAATCTGCCGAATTGCGAGTCAATTTTGTGCTTCTTTATTGAAATTTTATCAACAAGGCCCTGTATTTCGCCTGGAATACTGTCCACGTCTACGGTGTACGATATCTTCACTTTCATCTAAAACCACTCCATATAAGATATTAAAGAACTCTGTCTGTGTTTGTTCCAAGATTCTGCTTCGATTGGGATACCTAGTCGCACAGCTAGACCTCTGGCGCGTTCCCAGGCCAACACCTCTTCCCTCAGTACGTCGGCGCGATGGTTCTTGTCTCCGCGAACACTGGAGCCTCTCTTTCTCATAAATGGAAAGTTTGTTGCAAAACTTGCGCGACTAGCCTCGTTTCTTAATTCTACGTGACCTGCTTCGTGCAAAAGCGAATGGAGTCTAGATTTCATACCTTGCCTACTGTTTATTTCAATCACTCTCGCGGAATCATAATATGCGTCACTGGCGAGATAGTCATAAACCACCTCCACGCCATAAAGCTCCAAAAGATGTATCTCTAACCTCAAAAGGTAAGTGCTGTAGATAAAATTTTTCGTACCTTTCAAAAACACTATACCTCTCTAGTATATTGTTAAGCGAGCCGACTGTCAAGGAAAGTTTTTAATTATAAAAGCACTGAGAAGACCGATCACAGAGGAAAACAGGGTCCATATTAATTTGGAGGAAGTAGATCTCCAGGCCTCAAGTTGGCGAAGGCGGGCATAAAGGCCGTTGTCTGGGTTGTAAACAGCCTCCTTAATCTTTGCTATGTCAGCAGCCATCAAGTCTTGCTTTTCTTTGAAAAGTTCGAGACTATTGCAGATCTTATCCATTTTAACATCTAACTTAAGCAACTGATCTATACCGCTATGCTCTACAGACATGAAGAACTCCCTCCGTTATGACTTACAACATAACTAGTTCTTAAGTCTCTAAGACGGCGAAGTTTGTTGTGATCAAGACTCCCGCTACTGACGCAGCGTTCTGTAATGCACATCTGGTCACCTTGGCGGGGTCAATAATTCCCGCCTCGAAAAAATCAACCAACTCTCCAGTCGCAAAGTTCATACCAATTTTGGGATCGTTTATGCTTTCTAATCTCTCCAAAACCATAATTGGATCAAGTCCAGAGTTTTCGGACATCTTTACAATCGGAGCTAAGATTGCACTCTTGACTATGCCAACACCCATCTTTTGTTCTTCGTTGTCGGTCTCAACTTCTAACTCTCTGGCAATCGAAAATAATGTTATGCCCCCACCTGGGACTACCCCTTCAAGCTGGGCAGACCGAACTGCTTCTAGGGCATCCTCGATACGGTGTTTCTTCTCAATCATTTCGACTTCAGTGTGGGCACCTACATTGATTACAGCGATGCCTGATGCTAGGCGGGTTATTCTCTCTTGGATGCGCTGACACTCATCGATCGATTCTTCTTGCTTGATATCTTCTTTCAAATTCTCAATCCGCTCGTCCACTTTGCTAGCGGTGCCGTGACCGCCAACGATTGTGGTGTACCCAAGGCCAATCTCAATGGAGTGGGCGCTGCCGAAGTCAACAAGAGAAGGCGACGAAAGATCGTCACCCTCGGATTTTCTGAAATATTTCGCACCTGTCGCGAGAGATAGGTCGCTCATAATATTTCGCCTAGTCTCCCCGTACCTAGGTGCCTTGATCGCAGCCACTTTCATAGAACCGCGAATCGTGTTCATTATCAAAGCGGCGAGGGCTTGTCCTTCAATTTCGTCCGCGACAATAATGAATGGCCTGCCTTCTCTAGCTGCGGTCTCAAGTGATGGTAAGATTTGCTCTACTCGCTCAAGTTTAGAATCCGTTATCAAAAAAACCGGGTCTTCATAGCTTGCAACCTTCCTTCTTTCGTCTGTCACAAAAGCGCCGGCGGCATAGCCAGAATCGAATCTAAAACCCTCAACAAGGTCCAGGGTCGTGTCAACAGACTTAGCCTCCTTGATCGTGATCGAACCGTTCTTTCCAACCTTGTCCACAGCCTCCGAGATCAACTCCCCGATAGTACTGTCATTGTTTGCTGAAAGGGACGCAATGTGAGCAATGTCAGCTTTACTGCTGATTGGTCTAGAGAGGTCCGCAAGTTTACCCACCACGGCTGCGACAGCTTTATCGATACCTCTTTTAAGCTCTGTGGCGTTAACCCTGTGGTCAAGCGCCTCGTCTGCAGAAAGAAATATCGCGCCAGCCAGTATGGTTGATGTGGTTGTGCCGTCCCCAGCCTCAATGTTGGTCCTTGCTGATGCCTCTTTTACGATCTGCGCAGCGACATCCATTACTGGGTCTTCCAAGTCCACGAACCTAGCGACGGTCACGCCGTCCTTGGTAATGAATGGCTTTTTACCCTTCTCCCTTATAATTACATTTCTACCCTTCGGGCCCAGGGTAGAACCGACGTTCTCTGATAGAATCTTGATGCCCTCTGATAATTTAGATCTTAACTCGCCTTCTGAACAGAAGTGTTTAGACATGAATACCTCGCTTTCTTTTATTCTACTATAATATAATGTATCTTATCTTATTGTCAAGAGTCTTGTTGAATCTTTTCTGCTGCACGACTGGTGGCATCCGCCTTGTCTTTGGTTTTAGCAGCTTTTTCCTTGGTTCTATCGTCGTGGCCATAGGCCAACTGATCTGCTGAGTTTACCAGGTCTCTAAGCTGCGTAAACAGTTGCTTGAACCTAGTATCCAGTAGTTCAAATATCTGCTTGGTGCGCGGAACAACCGAGCCCAACTCCAGTTCATAACTCGGCGTCGAAGAAACGGACGTCAAAGGAACAGAAAATCTTTCCGATTGATTCGAAGGAGTCGGAGTTACGAACCCAGACTCCTTCCAACTTTGAGCTACTTCGAGGTTGACATCGAACTCATAAAAGCTAATTTTCTTCCCAGGATATTTTTGAGCTACGATATATTTTACATTAGGGTTTCTCAAGAGGTTCGTATAAGACCCCACTATCTTAGACCCTGGTTTTATGAACTTGACGGAGACTCCTTGTGATCCAAATTTTATGTCAACAACGTCCTTTGAAACACCTGAGTCTATTACTTCTCCGTCGAACAGTCTTGCTAGAAATTGCTCAAATGTGTAGCCTCTGGAAGAGGCTCTTGTTGCGCTCTCTGGGCCTAGGATGTTGTAAATTGTTCTAAGGATCTCTGCCCTTGATACAGCTTCAGTGGTTGAGGAAGGCTCCTCTAAGATGAATTGATTCATTTTCTGTACGAAGCTTCTAAGGTTCTGTATCGATCCAGGATTGATGTTCTGTACCGCCAACTCAAATCTTTTTAAACTTCTAGGTTTTAGTGCGTCAGAACTCAAAGTCATCCAGTTCGGATCAAAGACTATCGGCTCGTAGACTATAGAGTTCTGTTCGTCGCTCTCGTTAACTTCACTAGGGTGATTCAGAGCCTCCCTTATCAAACCCGACAACATCTCAATATAATCACTAGACATAATAAACCTCCTTATACAAAGTAAGTAGTATCAAATAATCTCATCTGCAATGCCAAATTCAACTGCCTGTTCTGCTGATAAGTAAACATCCACCTGCCGACGAATCATCTTTTTTAATCTTTTAACAGTCAAGTTTGTTTCTGCGGCAAGGCAAGAGATATACTTCTCTTGAATCCACTTAATCTCTTCGATCTCGTTCTCCATCGTAGTCAGGGTGCCGCCAAAGCCGCCAGCTACGCCGTGGATCATGACCCTGCAGTTTGCGCCAATCTTTCGCTTACCCTTGGTTCCTGCGGCCAGTAAGAGCACACCTGCGGACATTACCTTGCCCATACCAATCGTGTTGATGTCGCAAACCTCTTTAGTCATTCTCATCGTATCGTAAACCGAAAACATATCCGTTGCCGAGCCGCCAAACGTAGAAATAACCAAAGAGACGGGCTTTGAGATTCCGATCACTTCAGAGTCTGGGTTGTCAGGGTCCTTAAGTTCGTACGTAACAGCAGTGTCCTTGAAATAAAATAAAGCCGAGACAGCCTCCGCACAAACCTTCTCAGTAATATCTGAATAAAGGTTGATCGTTCTAATCTCATCTGCTCTGTTGCCGCCGCCGTCTATGTTGTTGACAATGACAATTTGCTTACTTAGATCTGTTTCTTTGTCTTTCTTTTTATTTTTTGCGAGTTTTTCTAGCATTGAAAACTTTCTCCTTACCATTCTTTTTAATCTCTACCACTTTACAGTCCAAGCTTTTTGCAAACTTGTACCAGTCTTCTCTCTCCTTAAAAAGTCTGGAGAAGATTCTAATATAATCTTTTGTCCTGGGCGAGAAGCCCTCTCCTGACGGCATCCAATGTGAAGCATCCTTGAAGATCTCATTGACCTCTTTCAAGGTTTTTGATCGCACCTGCACTTTATATGTGTGTTTCGGAGTCGCTTCATCGAATATTTCCCAAGCTACAACTTCTATAGACATTTCCTAATCCTTTCTTAAATTAGTTTTTTCTAAGCTGTTTTTAAGCTCCCTTAGTCTAGCATCCGGTGTGGTCTTTGTCAAGTACCTCAAGGGCCTAAAATACCTCTTCGGGATCGCAACAACGAACTTAGCAAGAATCAAGGTTTTCCACTGCCTTTTGAACAACGCATCGTCTCTACACAGTCTGTTGATTTCTTTTTCGTCTGTTGAGGTGTTCTCTAGCCAGCTACGTCGTTTGTTTAGGGCATTGTTGAGGTCGACGTCGACTGCGTCGCAAATGAGAAGGAGACAATCATAAACTTCCTGCAAGATGACCCTAGATGTTGATATGCCGAGCACGGTAGATAGGATCTTGTGCAGCAAGGCCCCCAGGAAAAACCACAATGCATTCTCTAACATATCAGAATCTCTTCTTTTTGTTTCGGGTGCGCTCTACTTGGTAAGCTTCCTGACGAGAGCTTCTTTAACAAGCCTCTTGGCTACCTTCGCAGTGATGCTCTCGATCATTTCTTCGAGTGCTTCTTCGTTAAATTCAGTGGGTTCCTCATCCATCCCCATTTCCGGCTCGTCATCAAGTAGACCCGCTTCTTCGTCCTCGATCTCCGCTTCCGGGTCCATTTCGTCTCCGGCGGTTGCTCCGTCAGCGGCTGACAAGATTTGGTCGATGACACCTCTTGCTGTTCTAAGAGCCTCAACATCTGACTCCGGGACGCTGACTTCCGCGTCGACATCTGCGTCGACATCACCGATTTCCAAGTCTCCTCCGTCGAGTTCTGACTCATCTTCTGGTGCCGTCTCCATCTCGCCCATATCATCTTGTCCTTCAACTTGTTCTTCAAGATCATCTCTTTTCATCTTGGCCATCTCTTCGAGGTCTTCCTCGTTCATCTTACGCGCTTTGGCAGTTGTAACTGTTGATCCTTTCGTACCAACTTTCTTCGTCGTCGGTTCGTGATCATCGTCATCGGACTTGTCAGAGTAAACACCTCTGATTCCGCTGCCTTGAGGTGCCTTCATTTCATCTACCTCTTCTTTGGAAGCAACTTCTTCGAGATGCTCAAAGTCTTCCTTGTAGGCGGCGTACTGCTTTTGAAAATATGCATCATCAAATTTCATTCTTTTGTTCTCTGATTTGAAGAAACCTGGCTTTTGGTCGTCAGGTAATCCTTCTCCGATTGCTCTGACGAGTTTCATACGGTTCGCTTCGTTGTTTTCCACCTCTTCCTCTTGAATGTAAAAAGGAGATTCGTTAATTGGTCGTAGTCCAGCCAATTTCCAAAATCTTCTAACTGTAGCTTCGTTTAGGTTCTTTTTATTGCTCATTGTGGTTTTCTCCTGGTTTTTTCAATAAAAGATTGATGTAATAGTCTTGCACAAGGTAAATAGTCATAAATAATCAAAAAACTCCTGTTTTGTTGTCTCGTATCGTCTTAGATAGTTTTTTTAATGCTATCTTTTCTATCTGCCTGACTCTGACAAAGCTCAAACCAACTCGCTTTGCCGTCTCATGCAAAGTTAACCCCTTCTCGTTATTGTCGTCGATCGTGATCAAGCAGCAATTCAGATCGTCTTCATAGTCTATCCATTTTCTACACTCGCTGTTCTGGCAAGGCGTGTTTGTTTGTTTGCAGGATTCTGCACATTCTTTCATATATCTGAAAACTCCTCCGCTATTAAATCAAAAATCTCATCAGACTCTTCGTCTGTCAGCTTAAAAAGAGCTTTGTTGAACTTGCCCCGCTCATAGATCGAATGAGACTTGTCTATTTTGGCTTTCCCTTGTCTTGCCAGGTTTCTCTTAACGTCAAGAAAAAACTCCACAATTCTAGGGTCCTTCTCAATGTATCCCGTCACGATGCTTTGGAAGAACTGTAACTGTGTTAGGCCGTCATACCTCAGTCTTATTTTGAGGTCTGCGTGACGTTTATCTGTATCAGCAAAGACAACTTTCTTTAAGTTCTTTCCATATTCAGGCATTATTTACCAACCCTACTGAGTATGTGTGTGTTGCTCTCCATCTGCCCAGCAGAAGTTTGGGCGATGAACTGGGCTTTTGCTTGTAATTCTGTGATGTTTCTAGCTCCAGAGTAGGACAATCCAGACTTTATGTTCCTTGTCAAATTGTCCAGTATCTCAATCACGCAACCTTTGTATGGTATAGTTGTCGAAATACCCTCCAGCGATCTCGCTTCGCCCCTCCAGTCCTTCTGGGCCTCCACGCTGGCCATCCCCCTGTATACCTTGTATTTCTTGCCGGCGGTGGATTGAAACACCTCACCGGGACTCTGCTCCGTGCCGGCGAGCATCGAGCCAAGCATAACAAAGTCGGCACCGGCAGCCAAGGCCTTCACTATGTCTCCCGCAGTCTTGACACCTCCATCGGCGATGATTGGAGCACCATCCACATCCCTGCAGTTCAAGACAGATTGGAAGGTCGGGACACCGTGCCCTGTCTGTATCCTCGTAGAACAAATAGACCCACCGCCGATGCCTATGCGAACTGCGTCCGCGCCCCACTCGGAGAGATCCTTATACCCCTCCGGTGTGGCCACGTTACCAGCAATAAGTGTAAGGCCAGAGCCGTATTTATCTTTGATAGCCTTTAGGGCCCTCTCGACTAAGACGTGGTGACCGTGAGCGACGTCCAGACAAAAGGTCGTCGTGCCGGTTTCGCCATTAAGAAACTCGATCCTATTCATGAAATCGCCTGTGACGCCAACTGCAGCGGCTGCAAAGCTCGGTGTCATTCTTGATTGCTCAACCTCGTCACAGTACCTGTGTGTGATTGCAAGGTTGCCAAGTTCTCCAAAGATCAAAGACATTTGCAGCCCCGTAACCGTATCCATCGGGCTAGATACTATCGGACTAGCATACATCTTACCAGCTAAGTCCCTAGACAAATCGACCTCCGAGCGGGACTCGATGTCGCTATATTTGGGGGCTAATAGCACGTCATCAAAACTATGCACCTGATTTTTCATTAATCTCCTCCGCCAAGTCGTTCAAGAACTTTTTAGCACCCTCCCAGCAAGTCGGACAATATAAGTTCACCTTCCCCTCGTTCTCTCTGACCGTGACACTCCAAGAAGTTACGTGTTCCTTGCTTGTTTTATCGTAAGGTTTGTCGCAAGACAGGCAACTATCAGGAATTTTTTCAAACAGACCCAGTGTCTTGGTCATCTGTTTTTCTGCTGTCTTCTTTTTATTTCTTCTTAGTTTTCTTGTCACGCTCATGAGCCTGTCGATCCAAGAGCGCCGTCGCCTCTAGATGTATTCTTACTGTATATATTGTCTTCGGTGACCTCCACCAAGGTCGGCCTACCTACATTTATAAACACGCCCTGTGCTATCTTGGTGCCAGGATTAACAATCTCAATGTCCTTGCCAACATTGTGAAGGTTAACAAAAATCTCGCCAGTATAGCCGTGATCGACAACGCAAGCGCCAACCAACAACTGTCTTTTATATGCCACACCGGATTTGTTCATAACCTGTAGCATATATTCTGGAGGTACCTCGACCTTAACTCCAGTGCTTAAAAGGGCTGTTCGCCCAGGGGCGAGGCAGACGGCGACGCCATCGATGGGGGCGAAAAAGAAGTCCATGCCCGCGTCCCCTTCGTGCGCTCGATCTGGCAGCTTTGCTGCTTCTCTCACCCTATAAACATTTACTGTATTTTTACCAACAGACATTTTGAATCTCCTCTACAACAATATCAGACATGCCCTCGTCTCTGCTTAAATTAAAGGCGGTGGCTCTGAGTCCAGGTTTGCCTGGGTCCATATCGTTGATTAAATATCTCGGTCCTCTCTCAAGTCCCATTATCAATCTATCATATGGCACAGATGTGCCCCACAATTCTTTGATGGTATGATCCCTCAAGTTCTCTGGTCTAGCCGTTGTAAGAACGATCATATGACCAGCTTCCTTGATTTCTTGAAGCTTCTCCAGTGAGCCAGGCGTAAGCTCTGGTGATGTACTCTCGTATGTCTCGAACTTACGATACTTGAAGATGGTGCCATCGATGTCGCAAAAAATAGTCTTGTATTTCTTCATTACAGAACCTTCTTTCCATACTTGTTAATCTCTGTGTTTGTGATGTTGGCTGAGAGGCGCGGGTCCTTCTTGCTAAGAACAGTTGGATACTTCTTTTCCAACTTTGGTAACAAAATATCAAACACTTGTTGTCCTGATAACTGCCAAGATTCTACAAGCCTTCCGCCCTCGAACCTATTGTAAAAGTGTTCAGGATACTTCGCCAACTTTTCTTCTCTCAAATAGCGTACTTGTTCTTCCCAACTGTTCTGAACCGATATACCAGTATACGCACCCTTAACCTTGCCGCTGGTAGTGGATTTGTATTCGACTGGCTGCCCTGCGTCATTGTACGCATCAGCACCTGCAAAGCTCACTGCAACGGTGTGGCCAAGCTCAATCGCGGCATATATCTCTTTAGATCTCGCGTAACTAAACGGGTCGCCCCAATCTTGAGTCGCGCAAAGCCTAGCCAAGCGCTCATATAAGTTTTTGTACTCCTCGGGAGGTGTCATATTCTATCCTTTTTTATTATATTAGTATTTTTTTAATCTGTCAACACTTTTGTCGAAAAATTTCTGGTCTACCTCACACCCTAGGAAGTTTCGTTCCGTTAGCTTTGCTGCAACAGCAGTCGTACCCGAACCAGAAAACGGGTCCAATACTATGTCACCAGGGTTTGAATGCTTTGCAATCAAGTCCTGAAACAACCGTAAGCTCTTTTGTGTGGGGTGGAACCTATCTTTACCTCCTTGCAACGGGTACTTGTATATTGCATTGTCATATTTGCTATTAAATGTTGGGCTGCCACCCTTAACACCTAACAGGGCGATCTCCCTACAGTTTGTCAAATAGTTCCTGGAACTGTTAAGGGGTTGAGGGTTCGTCTTGATCCATTCTAAGAACCTCAACTGTTTGAATTTGTTGCCTTCTAAGATGTCTTTTAGATTCGTCACCTTCCACAAATCAAAGAAGATGATGGCCGTGCCGCCCTTTCGGAGAACTCTATAAAACTCACTCACGAACTCGTTCAAGGATTCCATAGTAAACTTAGAGTCCCAATCGCCGTAGTCTGTAGTGACAGCATATTTCTTGCCGTAAATGCTGCCGTATTTCAGGTAGTTCTGCTTATGTTTTTCAAGTTCAGCTGGCCACAAAGACCTGTCATCCTTGAACTTGCTTTTTTCAAAGAACTCCACCCACTGCGGGGCGGTTTTGTAAGAGTCCCAGTCCTCGCTGGTCTTGATGTTCTGCGACCCGTCCTTGTCCTGACCCTCGACGTGCTTCACCCACTTGTCCATACCTGTCTCCCTAGACGTGATGTACGGGGGGTCTGTAAGGATAAGATCTACCGAGTTACTGTCGAGAGTCTTCAGAAACTCCACCCCCTCGCTTAAAAAAATCTCCTGCTTAATTTCCATCGGTAGCTCCTATGCTAACATCTTGAAAGTGCCTGATATAGACCTGGTACTGAACCCCCACTGGAGACTCCAGTCAAGCTTGGCCATGTATGGGCGATTTAAGTAAACTTTATCTTTCTCTGGCTTGACTCCCCAGCACTTAATCGATCTCTGCTCGGAGTTGGAGTCAATGACCTTGACAATGTAGAAGTCTTTACCGTTTTTCGTCTTCTTCTTCGCAACCTCTCTGGGAATAAACCAAACGACTTGCAAACCCTCATCGAATTCAGAGATTGGAGGGATGTGCAGCTCATCCAATCTCCTCTGAACGTGTTCATCAACAACCAGATTCAGTGGGAAGACTCCCGTAAGATCAACGAGATACTGAAGTTTTTCCTCTTCCGTGAACTCTCCCTCTGGGGCATATAACCTTATGTTGTCCTCCAAGTTTTTAAGCTTTCGAGGCCGGTCGCATGCGACGGCTGACCAGAAGTGCTTGAGGCCCGTGAATCTTTCGTCCATCAGGCAATTCAGGGTCTGACTCTTTATCAAGGCGTCCAAACTTTTCTTGTTGAGTTTCGAATAAGTGATGTTGTCGTTAAATATAAACTCCTCGATCGTGTCGAACGGCCTGTTGTCTAGTATTTGTCGAATCGCAGATATACCTAGACCCTTGATAGACGAAAGCGGTTGGATCAATGTTTTTTTGTCTTCGCTTATCTCCCAAGTTATGCCAGATGTATTTATGTTCAAAGGTTCGATATTGTACCCATAGGATTTCGCAACATTGATCGCTCGCTCTTTCCGTTTATCCGGCTCCTTATCTAAAAACGCGGCCATCCAGCACTCGGGGTAATAATTCAGTAACCAGGCGCACTGGTATGAAAGAATACAGTAGGAAACAGCGTGAGACTTGTTGAAACCATATCCTGAAAAGTATTCAAACTTTTCCCAAAGCTCCTTGGCTTGGTGGCCCTTCATTCCCTTCTCGATACAACCCTCGCGAAACTTGACATAAATCTTTTCTTTTTCTTCATCCGCTGATGAGCCCAGCCCTGTCTTGGTCAGCAGTTTTCTCAGCTTGTTCCCCTCATCTAGCGTCACATTCTTGCCGAGCTTGTGAGCTAGCATAGCAATCTGCTCTTGAAAGATTAAAAAACCGTATGTTTCTTCGGTGACTTCTCTGACTTGTTTGTTGAGGTAGTCCACGCTACTTGGATCTTGCTTTGCGCCGACATACATCTTATCAACGCCAGCCGACAATGGGCCAGGTCGATAGATGGAGGTGATTGCAGCGAGGTCTGTGATATTATTGGGCAGTGCCTGCTTGCAAAAGGCTTGTGCTCCGGCTTCTGTAAATTGGAATATCCCCGCCCACCTTCCTTCGTGAAACACGTTTTTCCACACTTGGTCATCATCTAGGTCGATCCTCTCGGGGTGTAACCTTTCGTCGTAGAATCTCTTGATATCGGTGAAGGACGGGTCATCCACACCTTCATACCTCACCAAAACGTGGCGTATTGCGTCCTCCATCATCCTCAAGGAAGCGAGTCCCAGGATATCAAACTTGATGAAACCCATTGGTTCCAAGTGTCGCACGTTCATACCCTCAGACCAAGGCGTTTGGCGGACACCCCCTGAGTTGATAAGCGGCATCCACTGGTCTAGGTTCTCTCCCACAACAACACCACCAGCGTGGCGTGAAGCTGAGCGTGTCTGACCATAGAGAGCATTTACGTGCGTTTCAATGTGAGGATACTTCTTCAAAAAATCTTTTAATGTCTCGGAGTACATCATAAGCTCTTCGAAGGTGGGATTGTACACTCCAGCAGTGATACCGCGTGCTTTTTTGGCCAGCGGTGTTGCCTCGAATATCATCTTGCTAGTGACGTTGTTCACTTCCGAGAAAGATATGTTATAAAACTTTGATATGTCCTTTACCAAAGATCTCAACTGTAACGTGTTCCAGTTTGTAATGGGGACCACGGTGTTGTCTCCCCACTCGTCAATGAGTTCTTCCTTTAAAGTCATCGGGTCCGAAACATCGTAGTCAATGTCTGGGTAGCCGGACCCACCTTTTGTCAAAAAGCGCTCAAATTGGAGCCCGTACTTGATCGGATCTACTTGGGTGATGTCTAGGGCATAGGCGACCAGAGAGCCTGCGGCAGAGCCTCTGCCGGCCCCCACAAGCTGCTTTACGGTCGCTCTGTCGGCGATTGCTTTCATCGTCAGAAAATACTTACTAAATCCTCTAGACTCGATAATCTTGCACTCATATTTCAGCCTTTCGATATAATCGGGATTGGAAACGAATCCACGCACTCGTGCGCCCTCGATGCAAAGTCTTGCGAGAGCTTGTCCTGGCGAGTAGCCGTCGGGAACAAACATATCAGGTAGACGAACCTCGTTATCAGGCAAAAAATCCTCAATGTCATTAAAAGCAATCCGGTGAGTACTCTTTATAGAATTAAGTACCAAATTGTCGTCGTATTGAAATCCACATTCTTTAGAGTATTTCTTATAACTCTCCCACATCTGGTCGCCATTTTTTGGATAAAGTTCATAACCAACCTCTTCAACTCCATCGGGCAGTTCATTAGACATCCATTCTGGGCGTCTGCCTAGGAAGCCTAGGCGCTTATAAAGTTCTCTGTCCTTCCATACGTCTGGCGAATAGTAGTGAGAGTCCGCCGTAGAAATCAGGTCAATGCCAAATTCGTGATGCATTTGTATGATGTAGGTATTCAGTTGATGCTGCTCTGGCACATTATTCCACTGCAGTTCTCCATACCATCTCTGTCCAAATATTGACTGCATCTTCTGGGTAGTCTCTCGAAAAGCATTGAGGACAGCATCTTCCCCCTTGTCTTTATTCTGCCAGAAATTACCTGCATAAACCCCGCCTAAACAGGCAGAGGCCGCGATGACGCCCTCATTGTGCCTCTTCAGCATCGCATAGTCAACTCTAGGGTAACGATAAAAGTTATCACTAGTGTACGACTTTGAGATCATTTTGAAAATGTTCTTCAAACCGACCTGATTCTGAGCTAGTAGTATGAGATGACTTCTTCTATTTAGAGTTGACTTTACGAGCTTTTTAGATTCCTCATCTTCAACCGTAGCGCCGCTCTGGAGTTCCCTCTTCTTTGTAGATTTGTTCTTTGCTAAAGCGCGAACCTTGTCGTATTCCTCTTTCCAATTGGCCACAGATGGAATGAAGTAGGCTTCACAGCCGAAGATAGGCTTGAAGTCCCTGCCCTCAGACTTCATCTTCTTTGCGTGTAAAACCTGGTATGCTAGTCCGTTAGCGTTTCCGTGATCCGTGAGGGCCAGGGCGTCCATACCGTTTTCGTATGCAAAGTCCATATGCTCGGAAGGGTATCCCAGAGCGTCAAAAAGCGAGCCGGCGACCGAATGTGCGTGCAGTCCAACGAACGGAATATCGGATTTATTCCTCTGTGAGTTCATCTATTAAATCCTCCAGGTCATTTTGAAGACCGTATAATTTATTAACAAGGGAGTCGAACTCATCTGACTTTGACTTCGAGGCACAAATCATTGCACCATCCCATATTTTTTCAAAAAGACACTGTTGAAAGTGGCCCAGTTGGTAACTGTGGTTTGGCAAACCAGCTTCCCCTTTTTCCAAGAGCGTAAGCTCATCATAAACCTCATTCCAGCTCATCGTCTGTCCCCTTTAATTTTTTAAAAGTACTGTTTTTAAATATGTGTTTGCTCGGTCTCTTTATCTCCGAGGTTTTACCTGATAAGAAATAGTACTGGTAATCCTGCCAATTGTCAATTGAAAAGTACCAATCGACGTTAACCTCAACAGTGCCAGCGTCGATTACGCAGCCCTGCATCATTTCCCTTATTCCGATGTCCTTGGATGACCAGCGCTTAGCAATGGGCAAACTCTTGTCGTTTCCGGTACAGGACTTCTTGGCCTGGTGTACGCAATTCTTGTAGTCTTCTGGGGACATCGAGAAACCCAAGTACGTATCTTTGTTCAAAGCGTTGCAGCTTTCGTGCGTAAGCACTACCCGGTTCGGACTGGACAACACTTTCCTGTGTTTTTGAAGTTGCGACGGATCGTAGACGCCATAAGGGAAGCAGACATAATATCTACTAGGTACGACCCAACGACTAATCTTTGAGCTTGTGACGAACGCTGATAACATTCCGTGCATCGCGTTCCAAATAAGGCTATCTCTTCTATCTCTGTCTTTTGGGTGCACCGGAGTATAAAACACCGGAACTATGCGCTTTCCGTCTTTTGGAAACTTGGTGAACGAGGCCTGAGAAACACTGCAAGGGTCAACAACATAATCTCCAACCCTATGCTTCAAAAGTGGTTGAATGTCGTCATCACAAACAATCCATATAGTCTCGCAGCCAGCATAAGCGCACTCGATTACAGCCCTCTCTATTGCGAGGTAGTTCTGAGATATCGGATTCAAGGATTCGTGCCAAGGGAATCCAAAGTCTGATCGTATTCCAGAAACAGGAATCACACCAGCCAGATGAAAAATATTGGGATTTTCGCTGCCTTTTTCAATCACGCGCTTGCACCAAAAGAACATCAAGAGATGTCGTTGGAAATTCGACCAAAGAGGACGGTTCATACCTGTCGAGCCCAACCTTTATAACGTCCCTACTGGTGACGTTCAAGTCTATCCTGTTTCTAAAGACTTTTCCCGTCTTTTTATCGATTCTATTTACAGTACCCATAATACCATTTTCTTCTAACGCTCTTCTGGTCTTAAATCTACACATAGTATCAGAAAATTCAAAATCCAACAACTGGCCTTCACTCAGGTATGAAACAACGACTACATCCTTGTGTCTCAAGTCACTATCTAATCTGCCAGACTCGTAGAGAACAATTCTGTTTACAAAATCGTCTTTAGATCTAATCTCATCGGTTTCAAACTTAACACATTTTTTTAAGTTTATCCAATCAACAACTTTGAGCTTTTCTTGGCCCTTTTCGATAACTTCGTTTTCAAGATCCAGGCAGTTGTTGTCAAATACATAACATTTTTTGAACAAGATTTTCGCACTGTGGTTTCCACCATGGATCACGGTGATAGACTCACCCCTTACCCTCAAGGACTTGACTCTATCGGAGAACGGGATTTTCCCCAAGAGACCGAGTCTGAACATACGCTGGTTCCACATCTCAAACCCTTCATCAAAGAAATATGGTGGAGACGAGCCATTATATATCAACGGACAGTCGTTGATCTGTGCGTATAATACCGATCTCAAGCAAGATCCGACAACTATTTTATCGACAGACCAAGTTCTTGTAGTCATAGTGTATGTTCCTAGCACTAGCGTGTTGAAATGCGCTTCTTGGCACTGAAGATGTTACTTGGTCACCAGGGAGGCAAATCTCGTCTAGAATCGACATAAGATCATTGTACGTTTGGTCGGCATTGGTTGTCAGTGCAAACATTCCTCCGCCGGTCGGTTGTGTATACCTCGACCATCGGGTCTGGTAGTATGATCCTGTAAAGACATACAGTTTAGTATTTGGGGACGCGGATAAGGCCTCAATCAGCGGTTGTGGGTCTAGAGTTGGGTCAAGGAATGATTGGTCTTCTTCGTCTGTAAAAACAATTATTATTCTATCTGCGTCTGGTCTCCAGTTGATTCTGAAATCGTGAAGAGTAGGGATGGAGTCTATCTGGTGAAACCTATCCAACCACGATGCGGCTGCAAGGTCGTAAGGAAGATTCGTGGAGATTGTGCTTACAGACATATACAGAGCGTCCCTCAACATCTCACTTGTTGTCCCTGGTCCAAACGCTCCGGCAGAAGAGAACGCTGACATAAAGTCTGCAAAGCTTGCGATATCTGTTTCTCTTCTTAGCCACTCAGTTTGTTGGTGTGCGTGTAGACCTTCTACTGGAAAGATTCTTGGCCCAGTTATGAGACCCCATTTGAGTTTCTGTTCTGCGGAAAACTGACTGGCGAAGCGGTTCATTGCTGTTTGTGTCGCATTGATGTTGTATTCCATTGAGCCGGACCAGTCGAGAATGAAGAGAATGTCTGTATCTGGAATTGCTTCTCCGAAGTCCGTAGTTCCATCGCAGTCGTTGTCAGCGCCATCGCATATCTCTCTGCTCGGAACAACCTCTCCAGCGCAGAAATCGATAAGCAAGTCTCCGTTCGATAGTTCACCAAACCACTGTCCTTCTAGGCAAAGCATCTCGCCAAGTGAACATACGCCGATGCCACCAGTTCCCTCTGGGCCAGAATAACATGACTTGACAAGCTCTTCGTCAACTAGGTCGTCGCAGTCTTCATCAAAGTTATTGCAAACTTCTGGGTTGACTGGGATTCCCAGGAGCGCGTTGCACCCTTCTGGATCATCAGCAGGGACTAGTTCCGGAGGTAACCAAGCGCAGAGTGCAAGGCAATCTGAATACTTTGTAACCGAGCAGTCGTCGTTATCACACTCGCAACTCTTGAATCCCATACCACAAGACAGCGGGGGTTCCATACAAGGCAATAGAGCACCAATGATTTCTGGCGGGCACTCACATTGAAGACCCTCATCGACGAGGGCATCGCAGTCGTTGTCTTGGCCGTCGCAGGCCTCTACCGATGGTTGCCTTGCGGTACAACCTATCCAGCGGCCATCTACACAAACCTCGATACCTCTTTCGCAAGTGGTGACGCACTCTTGGATGAGTTCTTCGTCGATGTCTCCGTCGCAGTCGTTGTCTAGACCGTCGCAAGTGTCTTGAGGAAGTGGTCCGCAAAGACCGCATTCATTTAATTGGTTTTCATCTACCTCGTCATCGCAATCATTGTCGAGACCGTCGCAGATCTCATCTGAAACAATGCAAGTGATGCACTCTCCGTAGTAGAGTCTACCTTTATCACACTTGACCTCTTGTGTCCCTGGGTCTCCATTGACATCGCAGTCATAGGTCACTGTAAAGTCTTCGTTCGCTCCTGGTGGGCAATCAAAGGCATGGTTGCAATCGCTTTCATAGATGATTTCTGCTGGTAGGCAAGTGCTGTCAAAGTTCCTGTCGCAAGGAACATGGTCTTCTCCACAAATGTCCAAGATAGCATCTTTCGCTAGGATTTCAGTCCCAACTGGTGGGCAGTACCAAATTTGTTGCTGGCAGCATCTCGGAAAGCATGTGCAATAATCAGCGTCAATGTTCTGGACGTCAGCGCAAGGGTCGACATAAGCGTCAACCGTGATATCTGGGATTTCTATGATTCTTGTGTCTGGAGACAAAAGGTCTACACTTATGCCTACCTGGAGGTCTTTTGTCTCACCTTGTTGCGAGACAGTATCAGCGCACGATGCGAGCGCTAACAAGACGCCGATAAAACTTATTGATTTTCTTAACATAATATAACCTTTTATAAAAATTTGTGTCTCTCAGACACTTAGAGCCGGCGTTGTAGAAACACAAGCCTTTGTCTGTATTACCTTTTGCATACACTCTAATATTGTATGAAAGGATTCTTGCACCAACCTTAACGGCTGTCCTGGGGTTCTTCAGTTGCTCGCAGGTGTACTTTATACCGCGTGTCTCCTTGCCTCCGGTCCACTTTGGAACGACTTGTGTTAGTCCGCATGCGTTAGCATAACTAACCGAACTTGGCCAATAGGCACTCTCAATATATATGAGTGCTGCTAGTAGCTCTGGTTCTATGTTGTTTTTGGTCGACGATCTCACAATGTCTGCCTCCCATTTGCACAGATTTCTGTGTTGGGTGCTGGACATTGGGAGAGCGATTTGCGCTGCGAGGCAAAGAGAAAGCAGTGGTAGCATTACTTCTCCATTTTGTTTTTGATGAAAGAATGGACGGAATGTGGAAACAAATCCTCTACAATTTCTAGACAAGCTTCAGCGACCTGCTGAATCTCCCACTGTGCTCCTGTGTGTGAACGCAAGGCTACGAACTTCAAGAGGTTATGGAGGTTGACTGTCCCATAATACTGAGTGTATAAATTCTGTGGCAACACCCCCCTTGCTTGTTCTCTGCATATTCCCGATTCAAGCATCTTGTCAAAGAGTTTTATACACTCTTGATGATGTGCCTTGACTAGGTCTGAAGCATTGGCCGAGACAGGAAAGCCAGCCCTGTTATATTCTACAATTGGGTTTACCAAATCGTCTGTACTGGCCTGCCTGTTGCTCTCGTGTTGCCGTCTGAACTCTTTAGGTTCATAAAAATTGATATTTACGGAAGTGTATCTCCTAGAAATCTCGTTATAGGCCCAAGTACGGTGTCGATGGTGCTGGCTACGTATGAAGAGAGGCACTGTAAACCGAAATGTGACAGCACAATGCTCGAAAGGAGAGCTATGATTGTGGTCCATAAGGTAGTTGATGAGCTTGATATCTTTCTCATCTACTTCTTTTTTTTCTGAGCCAAAAGACACCCTTGCCGCATTAACAACCGAGAGATCTGAACCCATATGTGAAACGTACTCAACCGCACCTATGTCATCACCGAAGATTTCAATTCTCATCTAAGCCCCTGTAAATCCCAACAACGTGATTTTCCAAAACAATATACGTCCTTCTATCGCCGATCTTTATTTCTTGGACCATAGACCCGTCGACAACTATTTTCTTTTGCCTCACTGTTCCGTGCCTGAGCCCCTCGAATTGCTTCGAGCAATCCTCGGACACGTCAATGACTGTCGCTTCGATGTATCTGCCTTCCTCTGGCCTGTAATCATCCGGTAAGAGTACCCCGGATTCCGTCTCACGTTCCGTAAAGTGCGGCACAATAGTAAGATGGCGATTAGTTGGTTTCAGTCGGGGAGGCAAACTACTCATCCGGGCCCCCAAATGTCTTTTTTAGTTGATCAAAATAATCGTTGAACGTCTCAATGTCGTCTCCCTGCTTGAGCATACGAAAGACTCTTACTGCTGTTCGCATATCGGCCTTTGTGAGCCATTCGTTCTCTGCATAGTTGGCTCTTAAGTCTTTAAGTTGTTCCTTGTATGGTCTCATTTCTTCCTCTAAGGCCACAAAGGACTTGACAAAGTTGATGACGTGTTCGTCTCTTGTGAGCATATCTTCTTCTCGATTAAAAGACATATAGTCTCCTTTCGTTATGTTGTTTAAGAAATATAATATATTATACGACAAAAATCAAGCAATTTATACGAATTTTATTTCACAAGCGCCGCCGGCGCAGGCGATTTCTCCTGAAAGATTGGTATTATCTTCCTCTTCGGAAACTTTCGTCAGATCTATATTCTTCAGAGATGCCATCATGGCTTCGTAGGTCTCCTTGGAACAATCCTCAAAGGGAGCCTGTGTATAGGTCCCCCCGTTATAAGGAAGCACGGAAAGACCATTGTAACTGGACCTGTTGTCCCACATCCACTCGCCGACATCGACCCACTCCGCATCTTTTATTGATACGGTTGCTGAAACATTATGCGTGTTCTGCCCCTTGCGAAAACCTGGTTTTATCCACTCGGCAGTTACAGTCTTCACCCTCTTGAGCAGTTGTAATGCCGACTCTGTTCTCATAATAGAGCCCTCTGGGGCCTTTTGGGGAATAGAAATAACAGCGGTAGTATGAGGGCTAAAGTACTCGTCCTCGACAAGCTCCGGGTGATTGTTCAATAAGTGTGTGTAGATAGGTTCGCTCTTACCTACACGGATTCTGCGAATATAGTAGTCATTGTGCCAGGCGTGAATGCCTGAAGACGTGCCGAGGGTCAAGCTTGTAGTTCCTGCTGGCTTTACGCAAGTTGTTCTGGCTGCTGGATTGATGCCAACCAACGCTGCGACTCTTGCGTTTTCTTTCCTTACACCGTTGGCTGCTTCCTTCATATCAAGCTCTAAAACAGCACCAGAGGCAATACCAGTCATAGAAACACCAATAAGTGCGTCTTTTTCTGTTGTTCTACGCCAAATATCACGAAGATAATGGAAGTCGGTGTAGCTGGCTTGCAATGTTCCGATGAAGGTTGCTGTTCTGACTCTCTCATTAAGATCCTCTTGGGACTCTACGTTGGATACGTTGACTTCTGTAAGGTTGCAGAACTGATATGGGCGCAAACCGATCTCACAGCAAGGGTTGGTTCCCCAGTCTTTATCGTTTGAAAAATAAAAACCGGGTTCTCCAGCACCTGAAGCCTTCACTCTGTCCCAGAGGTTCATAAAATATTCTTTATCGATCTTGTGGCGCAACAACACAACAGAGTTGTTAGCTCTACCTCGTTGTGGGCTGGTTTCCCACCAGTTTCCTGTTTTTGCTGCAATCATATCCTCGTCATCTGCTGAAAACAAGGAAATAAGCGCTGCTCTCCTAATGCCACCTGCAAGAACTGCGTCTGCGATGTGGCAAATCATATCATGAACTTCGATTGTAGAAAGTTTATCTCCGTTCTCGCAATTTGAGAGGATGCCTTCTAACTTGACCAGACACTCTTTAAGAGGTTGTGGTCCTGGGGCCTTACCACCTGAAGTGATTAGTGCCGCTCCCTTTGGTCGGATATCCGTAAAATCGAAACGAAGGTGTGAGCCACCCTGAAAATAAGAGCGAACAAGGGCTTTCACCGCGTCGGCCCATCCCTCGATGGAGTCGTTAACTAGGAAACGTCGCGTCCTGTTCATATTTGGTCGTGTAACCTCTGGCAATTTCTCTACATGATGCTTTTGGACTGAGTATCCGACACCCGTGCCCCCAAGAAGAAGAAACATTACTTCTCCGAAGCAGCGCCAATCATCAGCAGGCATAAAGGCACAGTTGAAAATGCGGTTGGGGGCCACTTCGATTGGTTTGCCGCCGAATTGCATTGACCTCATCGAAGGTAAAACTTTTCTATCGAAGACCATTTTGTAAGCCTTGACGATTTGAAGTTCCAGTTCGGGAAACTTTTTTAGATGCATGTTCATATTGCGCGTTACTAGTTCGTCCCACGTTTCTCTTCTTTGTTTACTTTCCAAGTATCTTGCGTACTTCATATGTACTGTGATTTCTGATAATATCTGATTTGACAATTCCATTAATTACTTTTCTCCTTCTTAAACGTCTTGTACTTCTCTTTTAGGTGCTCGTGTTGTTGCTTCGCAGCGTTAACAATCAAGTCCTCCACACTCTCGGTCATGGCCGGCAACACCTTTATCTTAACGCAGCTTGTGTCCATAAAGATGGGGTAAATAATCCCATCTGGTCCGTTTCTATTTTTGGCGACAAATATTCTGCCTCCGTTGGTAGTTTTATCTTTGACTGTCCTTGAAACAGAGAAGATAAAATCAGCCACGAAGCATTTATTGAATGCCTCTGAAATAGACTCCATTGTAATGACCTCGGCGTTAAGACCTGATCTATTTGTTTGCGAAGCTGTCCATATTGGACAACTATTAGCTTGAGAAATTCCTCGCAACTCCTCGTAAATAGTCTCTAGTTGGTGTCTTTTCTCATCTTTCGAAGAAGATTCTGGTCTTATCAAATCAGCATAGTCAACAATTATCAAATCAGGCTCGAAACCGCGATTTATTAATTTTTCCAAGTGGTTTTTTATTGTGACGATCGACGCGGATCTGGTCGGATATTCCTTTACGATCAATGCGCCGGCGATGTCTTTTATCTCGTCATACACTTTTTCTTTGAAAACTGGCAAGTTGTTAAGCTCTATTCCGGTGATGCAACTATCATACCTCAAAGACACAACAGCGTCCGATAACTCAAGAGTGTAATGAACTACTTTCTTGCCTGCTTTTACGGCGGCTGAGCCTAGATGTGCTAGGACCATCGACTTTCCTGCACCAGTTGGTGCGATCACAACCCCTAGTTCACCCTTACCTAGGCCGCCTTTGGTGATTTTATCAATATCCACCCAACCACTCGAAACTGGGTTTCTGGCTTTGAGTTCGAATCTCTTTTCAAAGTCTTTTAAATAATCATACCCGAAATCATTATCGCTGCCAAGAATCAGCGCGTTGTCGATCAGGCTCCTAACTTCGTCAAAAGAACAACGCTTCATCAAATCAACTGACTTAATCAGAGCTTCTTTTAGCTTCTGTTTTCTACAGAACTCAAGAGCAGTGTTCTTGATGAACTCAGAACCCTCCACTTCAAGCTCAGAGGAAACCACCCTTGCGTAATAATCTCTTATTCTTATTTGAACAGATTCCGGCTCGGTTACAAGTTCTGTTCTTACGATAGCCCTCATGATCTTCTCTGTGGGGTGGACCTTGTATTTCTTGCGATAGCTGGAAATCTTACGGACGAACACCTGCAGATGTTTTAACTCCAAAAAGTTAATGTCCAAGACTTCAAACATTCGGTCTGCAAATGGTCTGTCTCTCAGCATCAGTTGACACAAGTCCTCTTGGAAAGATTTTCCAAATTTGGAGAAGTCTTCTTTTTCTTGATTCATTGTGTTCCTTCCTGGTTTTAACCAGATTAGCATAAGCTTTTGGGAGGGTCAACCTATTCGGGTGTTACCGTATGATTAAACGACGCGAACAGGTCAGACAGTCCTATCTGGCCGAATCCGTCTTTAGACATCATCGTCCTGAAGTTGGTTTTATTGAACAGTGGGACAAAGCTGTCGATCTGGTCTCTTATTTTGTTCTTGGTCTGTGGGGATATACTAGGAGACGACAACTGCATCAATCCATAGTTTCCAGCAATCACTTCCTGATTCAATAGTATGTTCTCATAGACCTTGATCTTGGAACTTTCAGCCAGGGTTTGGCAGTACCTTAACAACTCATATATACTGTAGTCCTTCTCTTCCGCCAGGAAAGAGAACCTTTTTGCGACAGTGGGAAGGCCAACACCCTGAACCCCTTTCAAACCGTCACTTACATCTCCCGCAACAGCCCTCGCCAAAGCAAAGTTGTTCGGGTGTATACCGTGCTTCTCAACAACACTGTTCTTGTTAAGGACTTCTTTTTGTGTAGGTCTGTAAAGAACTGTCTTTTCATCGAGCAATTGGATGAAGTCCTTATCGCTCGACACAATGATCTTTTGCCACTCTTTGTACTTTGTGAACTTACTGACAAAAGCGATAACGTCATCAGCTTCTATCGCGGGCTCCATAAACTGGATTACGGGCGAGTTGTTCAGATACTCAATAGACCTCAGTTGTTGTCTAATCTTATTGTCCGTCTCCTGTTCTGCGGTGAAGTTCGCGTTCACCCGATTCAACCTGAGAGGCTTTCTGCCGGATTTATAGTTCTTATTGGCAGATCTTCGTCTTTGAGATCCGCCTGCTCCGTCCCAAACTACAATTATTTGATCTGGCTTAACCTCCCTAGAGAGCTTGTTCAGGACTTTCAAGAACCCGCAGATGCCTCCAATGTGTTCACCACTATAAGAGGTAGACGGGTCTGATATATACGCCCTCAAGTACTGATTGTGCGCATCTACGATCATCGCTCTCTTCATAAAAACTCCTAAACAAAAAAAAGCACCCCAAAGCATCTTTTTTAACACTTTGGGGTGCGGGGCCAAGAAATAATCGAAGATTATTATTCCTCGGCAGGTGGGACCTCTTCACTATCGTAATAGTCAGCAGCATTGCCTTGTTTCTTATCGAATTTCATTATAACATCATCCTCGATAATTTTCAACACAGACTCTTTAAACTTATCGCTTTGAAGTTTATTAGTCCATTGCTTTCTTTGGAAGCGCTCTTCGGTGCCATCATTGTGGACAAGGGTGTACCAAGCTCCTGAAGATTTCAGTCTTTCTGAGATCTGAATCGCGTCAAACCAGCTTTCCTCGTCCTGAACTCCGATATCTTCGTCTCCCCATAGGATCTTAAAGTTGCAGGTTCGACCAGCGGTCCCGAAACGAGACTTTTCGATCTTCACTTTAACTTCAGATCCGATTCGGAAACCATTGTCATCCAATACGAAACTAGCCTTTGCTTTTCTGCCAGTTAGCCAGATCCTCAAAGAATATGCGTAGTGCATAGCTTTACCGCCGGGCGTAACATATGGAGTTGTCATTGCCTCCGACGGTGAGCGAGTTATATTCGTCTTCAATTGGTTTAAGACTAAAAACGTAGCGTTACTATTCGCAATGGGCACTGTTAGTTTAGACATGCCCTTAGAGAGAATCCTAGCCTTTACTGCCATCGATGACAAAGGATTAAAATCCCCTTCAACGTCAGAGACTGACGGCGTTAGAGCGAGAGAGTCCCAAATAAAGAGCCATCGGTTCTCCGTACCTAACAGTTCTTCAATCGTTTCTAGAACAAACTCCACGGACTCAGCTTGGATATACATCAAACCGTTCAGCGAACAACCTGCCCTTTCCAAAAAGGAAGGGTCGATTGCAGACTCCGAGTCGAAATAAACGACGTCGATGCCCATATCTTGAGCATTGGCTGCAACCTGTGCTGCTAGAAAGCTTTTGCCGGTAGCTTCAAGACCTGCAATTTCACAGATCTTGCCCACAGGGATGCCCGCTGAACGACCTTTGCAAATTATGGAGTCTAACCACTTCGACCCAGTAGGAATCCAATCCGTAACTTCGGTTGGATTTTGGTTGTTTAAGTTGTGAGCAACCTCCCTGCCAGCCTTCTTGTTTATGAGGCGCATTGCCTCTTCTAGGGAAACATTCCCCGGTCTTAGTTTTGCCACTTTCAAGTCTTACTCCTAATTTTTGCCCAAGAGATCGTTAAACGCAGCATCCACAGAGTCTGTAGAAGACTCAACAGCCATAGTCTTGGGGGCCGAGTATTTCTCTACCTGATTATCCGTAGAGTCGGCATCCAAGAAAGTGTCCAGTAACGATGAAACTTCACCAGAAGACTTTCGTTCAAAGAGGGAATCAAAAGCAGGGATCGACTCAAGCAATTCTGCACAGCGGTCATCACCACCGGTTGAGTCGTCGCACAGAGTCGTCTTTCGAGGCCGAGGACGGATGTCTGTCCGTGGGAAGCTGGCTCCAGGCTGCTTTCCGTACATAATCTTAAGATCGTTTCCGCTTTCAGGGTCTGTAATATCCCCGTAGTCTGGGTCGAAGACAATCTTTAGCAAACTTTCGTATGCCATCTTGCCGTAACCCCAGATTCTAACGCCCTCAGACTCTTCTCCTCGGACCAAAACTGGAGAAAAGAATCGCTTCTTGGCAAAGAGGTCCTTCGCCATCTTCTTACTATCATCTGTACCTTCGTTCCAGAGCTTGCTTGCAAAATTACAAACCGAGCACTCGTCTCCGAAGTTATGCTTAGGGCACAAGAAACCACCCTGTGCTACGTTATAGTGGAAGTGATATTCCTTAAACGGATCTCCATCTGCGGTCGGAACAATGCGAATATTGCTCTCTCCATCCACAGGCTTCCAAAAAACGTTCTTGGAATCGCCCTTGCCGGTTAAGTTGTTAAGCTTCTCTTTCATTCTATCCATATTCAGTGCCATTATATTACCTCCTTGTGGTATTGTTTTTTTTGCACTCATCGCTATAGCAGGTCGGCAAATTTCCCGACCAACTCTCTCTAATATATCTTATGCTTTATTTTATGTCAAGTTGAATTTGTGAAGAATATGAAACTACATATCCGTAGTTTGTGTCGTACTCTGTCGAGTAGATTCCATAACTAATCTTATTTTTATTGATGTTCTTGCCTTTTATCTGAGTTATGATCTTTTTTCTCAAGGTCTTGTCCTCATCAATTTGTTTCTCTGACATACCGTAATAGTAGCGGGTCTCATTTGGGCTGTCAAGGGGAAAGAACATCTTTTCTTCACCGGTGGTGGGATCAAGCAGGCCAATGGTGCAAATCCTGTTCCCAATCGCAGGGCCAGAGAATGTATCAGTAACAGAGTCTATATGGTTGAATACGTTGATTCCGTGGAATGTTGCTGAAATCATTTGATTTAACTCGCCATAGTAGTTCCTAAGCGGAACCTCTTGCATACAGCCCTCCACACTGTCGTTGGAAACGAGGAACATCTTTTCAAAAACGCCCGACCTTGTGTATTCTTGCAAGACATGTCGAACAGTTCGCTCAAGCAGTCTCTTTTTCTCGTTCAACAACGAAGCATCCGGCTGAACATACAAGACGTTGATATTTGACTTGTGGTGTATTTGCTGGAGGATCGATAAGGTGATCGCAGAGATGTCGCTGGCCCCATTAACTACAAACAGGACATCTTTTGTGATTCTAGCCAAGAAACGTTTTACACTCGGGCAACTAGATTCGTACAACTCTGGCGAGTCCTGGGGTTGTACCCTGAAATACTTCTTTTCGTCTGACTCTTTAGAGTCGATTAAATATACTTTGTACTGTGGGAAGGCTGAAAAAGACCTCGCGACATTACAACCGGCGGTACCCAGGCCTATTATTGTATCCAATTGACTTTCCTCATTTCACCGAAATTCTTGCCGATACTTAGATTTACCCTGTAGTCTCCGAACCTAGTAGCCCCAAAGATGCTCAAGATTTCCATCAGGTCTGCTTTGTCTGAAGCGCAACAGTCCACAACTATCGAATCGTGCATTAAGAATACGATATTACTTCTTCTTTTTTCAAGAAAATTATTAACTTTTATTGCTTGTTCAATACACATGTCACTGCTTGTGCTTTGGACTATATAGTTCAGCGCCACTCTGTCGTCTGCCTCAATATAGCGCGAGAACGGCGTTCTAACGCCCGCCTTGTGCCGATAGTTGTCTTTGACCCAATCCCTGTTGTAAAGGCGCTCCAGTGCCCGATCTCGCGCTTCAGGGTTGTATAACCAGGCAAAAGTGCGCTTCTTAATCTCCTCTCTGGTCGTTGAGTGTCCCGAAAGGTTTTGAAGATTCCATTCGTGGATATCTAATTGTGGTTGGGGCTTTCCAGAAAGTGCTAGGAGGGTTCTCAACTCTGCTGCGTTAAAATCCAGTTCAACAAACAGGTCGTTTCTTGGCTTGACATACTTCCTTAAATCCTTGTCCAAGTTAAGTATCGGAAATGATCTTTTGTTGGTGGTAAGTCTTCCCGTCTTTGAACCAAAAACATTATACGAGACACAGTGTTCTATACCTTTGACCTTTTTGAGGAACCTCCTAACTTTCTGATCGTGGTAATCCTTTTTCAATCGTGCAAAGTCTATGTTGAGTTCTTCACAACCAATATCGTCAACTAGCCTTACAGCACCCAGCAAATGATTGTAGTTTTCTGGCTTTTTGTAATTCTCAAATACGTGTTGAGTTATTATGTTTCTACATTCTAAAAGCTCACATATGTGCTTTTCAGGTATGAGGTCGAACAAACAGTGATCTCTCATGTCTATATCTGCAGTCTTTATAGATTCGGAAAACGCTTTGAGTTTTTCATTTATTTTCTCGAACCTTTCGGATATTACTTCGGGGCAGTGGTCCGCGAGTGGAGCCCCAGAGACATAGAGATTTGCAAATTCAATATCTTTTCCGAAAAGAGATGAAGTGTAGCCCCAAGTTCTTTTACATTTTTCATCAATATCTTCATACTTCAGCGCTCCAGCGCTGTAAAAAGCTACACACTCTTTTTTGTCGTCGACAACCTGAAAGTACATCTACCCTCTTTTTTTAATATGATCCGCCACCAGGAGTCCCAGCAGGTGCGTTTGGCACAGGTGGAACTTCATCCTCATCCTGGACAATATCACTGCTCGGGCGGGTTGTCAAGCCGGACCCTTGTCTCGATAATATGATTTTTGGATTTAAGTCTGTGAACACTTTATCCAGGTATTTGAAAGAGGCTAATGGCCCTCGGCGATGTGCCTCATAGAGGGCGGCAACTCTTATCTCGTCAAACTGCACTTGAGAAGTTCTAACTGCATTTTCGTTGTATTTGCAGTGCAGGTATATTTCAACCAAAGTTCTTAGATCTATTTCCTGCTCGATCTGTTCCAAAGGGCTTGGTGCGGGCCTTGGTACCTGTTGCTTGCTCTTGATTGATCCATCCTTGCAGTATTTGTTTGTTACGATGACAGGGTTGTCTCTTGAGAACTCGTAAAACATCTGTATTATCATTTCTTTCATCTTTGCAAAATCTTGAGCATATGTTTGAATAAAGTACTGGCTCAGAAACTCCACTCCGCCAGAAATACCATAATAACTCATATGTTTCTGAATTGCTTTCGATGAGAGGTCGGCAATTAGGTTCCAGGGTGCGTTAATATTGATCTTGAATCCAGACTTTGCTGCCAATTTTGTATACAAATCGTAGTCTTCATTCAAAAACAGGTCGTTTTTTAAAGAGTCGTCACCATAGTCCTTGCTCATTACGTCAATCGCCAAGCCAGTTGTGTGATGAGAGCACTGAGTGGATAAAATGAATGACCCATAAGTGATTGTCATAATGCTAGCGTGAACTTTGACAAATTCCAGAAATTCAGAAGCCATTTGGTTTATGGTTTGTATTTCGTTCCTCTTTGGAAACAGGAACTTTTCAGCAAAAAGCCCTTTCACTTGCTCAATGTGAGAGTTATACTTTTTAACAGGACTCTCGTAGCCTCGTGAGGCGGCTGCTGTCAGCTCTAATCCTGGGATCGTCAGACCGCCAATTTTCGCTGAATGTCTTTCCAAGTTTTTCCTAAACTCGTCGAATGCGTCAGCGACGAAATCTACGCAAAAAATAGAACCACCAGCAGTGAGAGGAGCTAGCGTACCTTGGTTATTCAATGCGACAATCTCACCAAAGTGGTTGATCTTTCCGTACAGAGAATACTTTAAGTTTAAATCAATGTGGCGATCGATGATGCTTGGACCCATCAGCCTCTTGGCGATGGTTTTATATTGCCTTCTACCATAGTACGACATCCTGGTCTTGGAGTCGTTGGAAGCGGGTGGATATATTACTCCGTCTCTCATTTTGCTTTCTCCTGGGTAAGGCTGTTTGTGGAGCTGTCAGCTTTCTCGCTGCTCAGTGCACCGTTCGTGTTATAAACCGCCATAGACTCTTGTTTTGCCTGAATGGTCGTGTCAAATCTACCTGGAGATATCGTATTGGATATGCTGTTGACGATGTAGTAGCCCCCCAAACCCAGACGACCAGCAGTGGACGCAGCACCCCTTCCAGGAAGGGTTGGAAGTAGATAAAATCTACTTCCCAACGTAAAAATCGTATTACCCAAAGCAGATATCCCTACTTGGTATGGCTGGCGAGCAATGTCTACAGAGGAACCTTTAGCGGCGGAGACAATGGCAGATTCTCTAAGCCCTTTAATCGGCTCCATTTGAAAGCTAACATTGTGTATCAAGCCAGAATCCTGACCCATATAATAATGCGCGATGCCTTTTGCCGCGTCCTTCGCTTTATTGCCACCAGAAGTTACCGGCTTGTTAATATCTGAAGAAATAAGTAAGTACGGCTTGGGTTTGCCGTTGCCTGGATAGTGGAATAGTCCTGAATCTTCCGACACTAAACTAGTTAAGTTTTGCCGCCCTAGGATCTTTGGAGAAAATCTTCTACTACTCATTTCTCCCGCAACCATTTTGACAACATTAGGATTTCCGCTAGCAGGTGATTCATAGAATGCCTCTCCTGTGAAAACAGGTCTAATCAAGGTTCTAATCAGGTCATTCAAAAAATCAGACAGAGGGATTGACGAGCGCTTCTTTGCGACGTAATTCTTGTGAAACCAAGCGTTATATCTTCCCACCGTTATTGGAATGTCCACCATTTCAATCATTTGACTAGTGCCCTTGAAGAGATTATTAAAAGAGAAGCTCCCTAATATCATATATGGCATTTCTTCAGACTTGTTAGATTCTTCTGCAATCTTGTATAACACTTCGATCAAATCGCCAAGATAGAAGAATGATATATAATGAGAATTGGCAGCGTCCTGAGAGTCATAAGTTATTTCCGAAAGAATTTCACCGGCAGATATACTGACACCTGTGGGGCTTGCAGCGATGTCCGGTACAACAACTAAATCTTTTGGTTTCTGCTTCGGGCCCTTGGACCCCTTATCCTCCCCATTCCCAACTTCACCGTTCAGTTTTTCCTGATCTTGTTTTATTTTGGCGGCATCAGAAGCACGCGGGTCGTTAGACCTCTGGCTTTCGTTTACACCTTTTTCTACAATTGCTAGTTTTGAATTCTCTTCTCTGATCTTTTTGTTCATTTGACTTGCAGAGGCTCTGTTTTCAATACTCCGCTTATATTTCTCATAAGCGGCCTTATCTACTTTAAGTATCCTGATCCTACTCTCATCTTTACCAAAGTTGTTAAGCATTCTCTGAACTCTTGACATATTCTCCTGTCTTCTTTGGGCTGTTTCTCTGTCAATGCTCGCGATGACCTCTTCTTCTAAGAACTTTTCTGGGTTTCCGGCGTTGAGGGCGTCCTTGAGTTTGCCCTGCAACTCATCGGTGACATTAAGCTGATCTTGCTGATTCAAGTTCTCCGTTGCTTCAATTATAATTTGAGCGGCAGTGTTTTCTTCAAGCTGCATTGCCAATTCGGGGTTTGCCATTTTCAGTTCTTCAAAATTTTCTAAACCAAATTCTTGTGCTTTCACGTCTAGGGGAGTCTCGTTGATCGGGCCAGAGACAGGAAGCCCTTTGGTGGCCAAAGGGCTATTTGATAAAGTGTTCAGTGCAGAGACGGCGGAGGCTCGGCGGACTACTTGATCTCTGTGCACCGACAACAAGTCGAAGCTTTTAGTGAAATTGTCAATTCTTCCAACGTAGTCTATCACCAAGTCGAACGATCCGTCTTGTTCGAAATTAAATTCAAATTGGACCATATTCATAACCAAAGTCGCTCTTGCCTGTTTTACGGCGTTGTAGAGTCTTTCTCCCAGAAGTTCTTTAGCGCCGGTGGATGCGGACCATCCAACTACCGCTTTGATCTCGACCCCGGTTTGGCTTCTAGCAAATATCGTTCTATATGGTTCTTGGTCCAACAGGGACAGAGTGTCGCAAAATATCGTAAGCTTTGCAGTTATGTTGCCCTGATATGCTGGGTCTTTGCCGCGTAAATCCCACTGAAATTGTTTTATTCCTATATTACCTTTACCCACCTGGCCTCTGGCAAAAGGATCCAACATAGAGGAATTGGCATCTAGATAGCCCCCCTGAAAGGGTATCTCTACTTCGCTTATGTTTACCCCCAGGTTGCGGCGGTCTTGCCTGAGCAGAGAAAACCTCATATATGGAGTCAATAACGAAACTTGCATAGGTGTAATTGTGTTAAAGTCTTCAATTCCAGAAAACTTGTTGAATAAATTTTGCGGAGACATCGAACTTTCAGACCTAAGTGATGTAAAATATTTTCCATATGAGTTCTTTTGGTTATGCGCAACCAGATCCTCAAGAGCTGAGATCAGAAAGTAACCCTCATTGTAATTTCGTTCAAGTACTCCAATAGCGCTGGCGACGTCTGTCTTTTTTTGTAGTATTCGGGCTAATTCGTCGTCTACAGCTTCCGCTGACGGTTCTACACCGCGCTTCTCCATAGCCTCCTCAATTTTGTCCAGTTGATCCTCTTTGGAGAGTTTATAGAATGCATTTTCTTCGGGGGTAAACGCTCCTTGTAGTGCTGTTTTACTTTTACCCTCGGTTTTTACGACCCCACGAGAAGAGGGGGCCACCGCCTTTATCGTTTCCGTCACTTTTAAACTCCCAACTTGGTAAGTACATCGTCAATTGGAGTTGGTATATACAATAAGTCTCCCGGTCTTACATGACTGTCTGTGGGTTTTTGATTAAACCAGGATATGACCCACCAAAGTTCAGGGTTGCCATAAAAATCAGCAGCAAGCTTATAGAATTTATCGCCCAGCCCCCAACGATAAGGAAAGGTTTGAATCTCTGCTAGATCACGCAAATTTAGATGTTTTAAATTTGGAGAGGAGTACATTCTAATAAACTTTCTATTTCTTTTGGCGAACTTGTGTTGGTATTGCTCCAAATCATTAATTACTGTTCTTCTGTTGGAATATCTTCTAGTCATTTTAGTCTCCGCCTGACATATAATTACTTGGGTCATCAGGGTCACTGAATATTTGCTGTTCTGCGAGTCTGCTTTGATTTAACTCCGCAACACTGATTGACATCGGAGCATCTGGACTGGATATACCTACCTCTGAATCTGATACGATCTCTCTTTTCTCACTAGCTGCTTTGTTCGCAGGTTTTGCCTTTCTCGTGTCTTTACATATAGAATGATCTCCGGTCATCGGGTGAACGCCGTATGCGTAATTTGTCGCGCCGGCGTCATCACCAAGCCAGTTTATATTGTCTTCGTTCCACCCGAGAGCGTGAGAATGAAGAACCGTAAATGTACAAGAAAGCTCAAACTCTTTTGGATACAGAATACCGGGTGCCGGATTAAAGAATCCCATATCAAGGTTTGGCTTCATAGAAAATCCAGAGACTGTTCCCACGAGACCCCCCTCGACTGCGCTGGGGGAGGTGGTATTTGTTCGAACATCTTGCACTAAGTTTGCAAATTTTATTTTCATCACTGGTGAAGAAGACATAGTGCGAATGGTTTGACCTAAATTGTTCTTTCTCACTTCGTACGTTGGATACAACATCGATGACAAGTGTTCAAAACTGTGCAAGTTCGCTTGAGCGTCGTTCACACTAACAGATGGCACAGACCAGCCCAATTCTATAACCCTCTGTGTGCCTTGGAATATCTGAATCGGGTCCATCCTACCATACACTGAGACAGACTTGAAATCACTTTTCCACCTATCTTCGAATTGAGTTAAGAAAGATTTAAATTGTACACATTTCCCTGTAGCAATGTGATGTAGGTCAATTTGCCAAAACCGAGTGTTTGCGAATCCGTCGTCGGCTGGCACATACCCTGGACCTATATTGTCTGCTGGTCCCGAGCGATGGCCAACTGAATTTAACGAACTATTGAATATCTTGCGACCTGACATCTAGCGTTGTTCTCCTTGATCTTGTTCTATACAGTACTTAGATTATAAAAGTCTTTATTTATACCGTTTATTGCTGCCCTGGCTATTTCTCTTCTGTCTATGTTTATAACAACGTCTCTTTGATCCCCACCGCTGTTGGACATTATATCTATTAACTTGTCTAACTTCTTAGCCAACACACCGCCTTCTTTTGACGCCACTGCTTCAAATCCGTCACTGGAGTTGAATCTTGCGCCGCCGCCAGACGGTGAAGATATATATGCGTCGTTCATGGCCTGGGGTTGTTTTGGAGTTGGTTTCTTCAAATCGTCACCAAAGAATGCTTCAGAAACAAACCGACCGATGGGCACTGAAAGTCCTGGTAGGCTTTCAGCCATATAACCTCCAAGTGTGCGACCCAGGAAATCGCCGCCCATATAAGCAAGTAGCGAGGCACCTGCGCCGGCACCCACCGTAACGGTATTAAGCGCTGCGGTAGCGAGTGCGCCGCCTGCTACGCCTCCGACCGAACTAAGCACTTGTGATCCTATTTGCTGATGAAGGTCAGCACCCCGTTCGCCGGAGTCTATAAGTCCCTTGATGTTGCTGCCGGCCATAATAGTCTCGATCAACGCACCCACCAATGGGAGTTTACCTATTGCCTTGAAAATCTTCAAACCTTTGCCCTTGTCGATACTACTTAAAAGCTTACCTAGACTAGAATTCATAGCTTTGTCTTTTAGTGCTCCTGCATGCTTGGATACAAACGCGCCGGCTTGCCCAGACTTTTCAGCAATAAAAGATCCTGCTTGCCCTGCCTTGTTTTTTACATATCCGCCGGCGTCTTTGGCCATATTCATTGCACCAGTACCAAACGATTTTGCACCACCCACCAAGGATTTACCCGTATCGGACAAGGACCCAAGGCTGAAGAGGCCCGCTGTCGCAGCGCCCATTTTTCCAAGCATACCTCCTCTGCCCATTCCGACGATTTTGCTGCCCAGTCCGCCGGGAGGTTTGCCTCCCTGGAATTTGGAGCCTGCGAACTTTCCGCCACCCTTGCCGCCGCGTATGCGGAATCTGCGTCTACCGCCGCCGCCGCCGCCACCCATACCGCCCATTCCACCACCAAGCGGAACAACATAAGAAGGATTTATTGGTGTGCCGCCTGGCATCAAGCGACCCATTACGGCACCCATAGCAGCTTTCACTGCTAATGTGCCAATAGCAGCAGCACCGCCGAGACCAAGAACACCCATTATCGGACTTCCGGTTATTGACGTTATGGCACCACTGACGGTTCCCATAACTTTGGCAATGCCCTTAACTAACCCAAATATTCCCTCAAAAACACCCTTGATATTTTTCATCGTCTTATCGCTAAAAAGATCATTGCCGAAAGCAGCCGTCATTGCTTTTTCTAGTTCTAAACCTAGGCGAGTCATGACGTCCATCATTCTGACTCTTTCTTTTTGCATATTGGCTGCTGTTTCAGCTTGGGTGTCTGCATCGGCCATTGCGGCTCGAATTTGGTCGGAGCTTTTTGCCATCATTTTTCCTAGTTGTGTGACAGACATACCCATCTGTTCAGCAATGGCGGCTTTTTTGAATTTATCAAGCTGATCGAAAGACTTGCCGGACACCTCAAGACCTTCTTTAAGCAAGACAAGCCTCTCAGATTCTGTGGCGGACAGCAACTCTATAGTGTCCATATAGGGCCCACCCAAAAGTGCATTAAGATTTCCAGCCGATGTTGCGGCGGTATCGAACGTGTCGAATTGTGCCATACTCTGTAACATTGAGCCAACATCCATATTCAGTAACTGGCTAGCACCTTGGATTCGCTTAAATTCTCCGACCATTCTCGGGCCATATTTAGCCAGTTCTTTCGATGCGCCGTTGAATCCAGATATAATCATATCCGGTGGAAGCTTGAGTTGCCGCGCTAGTGCTGCTAGCTCTCTAGCCGTCTCTTCCGATGCTGGTAGCGACATACCCATTGAAGTGGTTAAAAAACCGATGGCTTCTCCGGTAGATTGTGCTGCGACTCCAAATTGTTCCAGGGTCGCGACAGTTTTCAATACAGTATCTTGATTAGTTGTGTTTAAATTATAAAATCCTTGAAACTCTGTCTGCATTGCTGCAAGCGCGTTTGCGACCTCTGGGCCACGCATTGACAGTGACTGACTCTCGTTGGCAATTTTGGCCATCCTGGGTGCCATATCTGCCATACCTGTGGACTGAAACAAATTGTTTTGGGCTTTATCCAGTGACGTAAAAGATTCAACAGCAGCGTTGACGAAACCGCCAAAAAGTTTCATAGGAGTAAACGACTTTAAAACATTTTTAAAAAGTTGTCCAGAGGATTTAGATAGATCTTTAAATCCCTTGGCACTCAAGGTTGCATCGTCAACAAAGCTGCCGAAACCCTTTTGAGCAAATCCTATATTTTGCGCAAGGTTAGCTGAAGCACCTTCGATGGCGGCGAATATTTCCTGTCCTTTTGCTAGTGCTTTGTTGTATTTAACCTGCTCTATAATTTTCGCTTTTTGGTCTTGAAGTTCCTTCGCCGTGGCGTCTTTAGAAGACAGGAGCAAGTCCATCTTCAGCTTTTCTATCTCTAACTGCTCTTGGCCGATATGAGTTAAAACCTGATGCTTTGAGTACTGTTCTCCAACAGCATTCATTATCTTTTCTTCAAGTTCTAGTTTTTTTGCTTTTAACTTAAGGTCTGCTTCCGCTTGGACAACCTGTTTTTGGATTTCCTCTGGGGATGAGGATTTTGGCCTGTTTCCCATCATAGCTTGAATAGACTTTACCGCTTGGGCTGCGTCTCTTGAGCTAAGGCCGGACTTTTCTAATATACTCTGTAACTCTTTTTTATCAGCCACGTTCGCCTACCTCATTTAACCGGCCAGGCCAGTCCCGTGTCTCTTTCGAACTTTTTAACCGCTGAATCCAACCTGTATCTGCTTTTGTAAGTGGCTGGATTGTTGAGTCCGTGCTTGTTGAAGGCGACAGCAAAGGCTTTCTCTGCAGCGAGAGCGTTACTAAACCTGTCAAGCTGTTTTGGTGTGCCTTTGACCTTTACCGGAAAAGGAGATCCAGTAAAGAGAACATTGAGCACCCTCTCCAATTGTGCACCTTGTTGCATAAGAAACATCGGTGCTTCGCTTATCTTTGTAAAATCTAATACTATCTCTTCTTGCTCTGTCAACTTCATTTCCTCGATATAAGTCTACACCATAATTAGTAACCACTAAAATAAAATAGGGCCTCGGAGGCCCTATTAGATTACGATCATTTTCGTCTAGATTTTTGAGACTGTTTTTCTATTTCAGCGTTCTCGTCTTCATTATGTTTTATAATCCTTCTAATGAACCACCTTCTAATCTGAATCGGTAAGTTGTAGGCTTCAAAAAAGCTCCAACCTCCGTGGTGTTTCAATATAAACAACTCCTCATAGACAGACTCTATGTATTCATTGTTCAGGCCAAAAAAACCCGGTTGTGATTGGCACGTCCACCTCGCTGTCTGCTTCGCAATGTTCACAAGTCATCTCTTGAGAAAACTTGACGTTCGGTGACATGTCGGAATAAACACCCCTCAAGAACCTTGAGTCTGCGGCGGGCATCGCCTCTAGAAATTCACTCAACTGGGATGGGTCCTCGACGCCGTTGGCACTTACCACAATGCTCTTCAGCAAATCAGTAGATTGTGAGTCTGGCAAACTGTTCTTCTGCTTTAGCTGCGTCGATTTTGTCAACTTCTCTTCATCGTGGCCTGTCAAAAACCTAACATCAACACTAATTTTTGTGACAGGTAAATCCACACTGAAGGTTCCATTTGAATTTATTTGAATATCGCTCGTAGTCTCTGGCATACTGTAATGATCTGTGTACTTGGACAAATCAAAATTTATATCGTTGTCGGACCCACACATATTACACGTCGCCTGAGCTTCGTATGCTGCACCGTAACCCGTTATTCTAACTGCATACATTAAAGCGTTTCTGTCCCCAACTAACAAGTCTTTTGCATTGATGTTTTCATCAATGATGACACTTTGCAATAATCTATCAATAGCTATGCCCTTCTTGAGAAGGGAAGGAGAGGTCAGAATGTCCTCGTCCTTGGCTGTCATAAACCTTATTTCTATGTTGTCTTTTCCGTACAGGGGACTGCCCTCTGGATAGAAGAGCCCTTTTGAGGGGAGATCCACGATCTCCGTTGGGACTGCAAAGTTTAACAAACTGTTCGTGGTACTTATATTTAATGGCATTGAAGCCGGGGGTGGGGCCTGTGATGCGCCGGCTGCGCGTCGCTTGGCATTTCTATTACTCATATATCCTCACTTTCTTTAACAAAAAAACTGTAACTTATATTCTCAAATTAGCCTTGTGCTTATTATTAGAGCGCACTAAAGTCTGCGCCGGCTGCTAGAGCGCTGGGTTTCTTATCAAGCTCCGAAGCGATTACGCCAGACCCCCGACCGGTAAGGTCTGCCCAGTCATACCGAAGGGTTAACTCGATGTTTAAGAGATCGTCACTCTCGTAATCAAGCTCATCGAAACTGACAGATTTGATGAATGGATTGTAAAGTTTCCATTCCTCGTTGACCCTACCGTTCGAATCAATCTGCTGAATGTATATCGCTCCGCCCAGCGCTTTCGTAGCGCCGGCCTTTGACATAGTGTATACGCGGTTTGCTTCCAATCCTTGCGTATCGGGTATATTGTTGGCGTTCAAAAAGTTGTGCGGTGGCACATAGCCAGACTGTTTAAGTAACGCCATCATTGTCCTAGAAGCGTCGGGGCTCACTGGGTCAACAAGTGTCATACTTATTTCCGACCACTCCACTCGGCCAGGGTAGTAGAACTTGTAGTTCAGGAAGCTATGTTCTGCTTCTCCCAAACTGAAGTTCGGTTTTCCGACCTTTTTCATTATCCACTGTGGTACCCCTCTGAAACTGAGGAGCCATCTGAATTTTCTCTTTGGCTCGATACTAGCATCTGACCAAAATCCGTCTACGCCTGGCATTATAACTGCCCTCCTAAAAATAATATGTTACACACTCTTAAATAGTGTGGCCAAAGTTTTTTTCAATCATCAAATGATGCGCCAGAGTTCGTAATCGTAAAGTCGATTGCAATAAACTCAATGGCTCTTGCTGGCTTCAAGAAAATCTTGGCATACATCACGTTTCTATCAACCAAATCTGGTGTAGTAGTAGACTCGTCGAGAATTACTCTGTAGTCAGTCAAACCGAGTCTAGCTCTTACACTATCAAGGAATGGTTCTACCTCACCTCGGAACTTGTTCCAAGTCGACTGTACGTTCTGATCGAAAAGTAGTCTTGAAGCAATTCTAGAAATTTCTTTCTTGACAAAGATCATAAGTCTTCTGACGTTGATCCTATCAAGTGCCGAAGGGGTGACCTGAAGCGTCTTCTGGCCAAAGATCACTATGCCTTCTGCTGGGAACGTTGCGATTGGGTTAACGTTTGCATCGTAAAGTTTATCTCTGTCTCTGGACGAAAGTCTCTGTGAAACGCCAATCACTGGCAACCCTGCCGAACCTTCCGACAACCCGCCTCTAGTAAATCCTGCTGGAGCGAACCACAATTCGGAGTTTGCTTGAGAAGAAGCGAACGTACCGATTGCTGCAACTGATGGTGGCACCCAAACTTGCTTTGAATTGATCTCATCAAAGATCTTAACCCAAGGAAAGAAAGCGCAAGCATAGCTGCTGTTAATGTTTCGGTTTCTAAGAGAGTTAACTGCGGCCTGAACGGAAGCGTTTGCAACTCTTGTCTTGAAGTTATTTGTAGTCTC
>Ga0209047_1000175_pt1 | contig 62381 bp, 70 predicted proteins | sample SaaInlV_165m_DNA_3_FD_184681 | JGI IMG/M metagenome (GOLD analysis project Ga0209047, IMG submission 184681) | Marine microbial communities from expanding oxygen minimum zones in the Saanich Inlet - Saanich Inlet SI037_S3LV_120m_DNA (SPAdes)... | ecosystem: Environmental > Aquatic > Marine >...
CCTCTACTACTACAAATTTACTTACTTATTCGGAAGAATTTGATAATGGAGCATGGACTAAAAGTAACTCGTCTGTCACAGCAAATAGCACAACTACACCAAATGGAACGACTACAGCAGATACATTAACTGAATCCTCAAGCACAGGAACTCAACAAATTTATGAAACAGGTGGTCTTTCTTATGTAGCTAATACTGTTTCTACTTGGAGTATTTATTTAAAAAATAATACTAGAAGATATGCAATTGTTTTATGTGCTAATGGATCTACTAATTGGTTTTATGCAGTTATAGATTTACAAACAGGTTTACAAACAGCTTCAGGAAATGGAGCTACGGGGACTTTAACAAATTTTTCAATTGTTGACGCTGGCAGTGGTTGGTATAGATGTGAACTTACTGGTTCTACTACAGGAGCAAGCAACCTTTTTCCAAAAATTATACTATCCAATGTAGCAACTCCAACTATTACAAGTTATGGTAATTATTCTAGAACTGGAGATGGAACTTCTTCTATTTTTATATGGGGAGCACAATTTGAAAGCACGTCAAGTGCAACTGGATATTTACCAACATCTTCTACTACCTTAGCTGGCTTAACAACAGTCACTAGAGGTGTTAGTGGCACAACAGCAACTACGGCTTCAAGTGGTGGTGTTGTAACACTAGGTAGCGCTTCAACAACTTTATCAGCTAATATTACGGCAGCACAAACTTACATACCTTTAGCAAGTCTTACAGGAATTTCATCTTCAGGTACTGCTTCAATAGGTACTTCAAACATGGACTTAAATTTATCTGCTAGTGGTACAGGTTCAGTAACAATAAATCAAATTAAAACTAATTCAATTACCGGTGAAGTAATACCAGGTAAGATTGGTGGCACTAATTTTACAGAGAGTTTATTAATTGGTAGTAGTTTAACTGGTACATTGACAAGTAATTCAGTGTATAACATTGGTATAGGTTCAAATGCATTAGAGGATATCAGTGGTGGAGATGGAAACATAGGAATCGGAGTTAATGCTCTTAAAGATATCACCAGTCAATCAAACAACACGGCGGTCGGTTACTCTGCTGGTAGTTTTGGTGAACCAACAGCTGGAACATACATTGGTGTAAACGCAGGGAGAAGTGGTGGTGGAACTGGCAACATTGGTATAGGTTATGACGGCGCAAGAGCTGTTAGTGGAGATTATAATATTGTAATTGGATATCAACCTGCAAACAATTTGACAACTGGTGATGGAAATGTCTTTATAGGTAAAGGTGACGTTACTGCCGTAGATAGTAACAGAACATTAACAATCAATGGTTATGATGGCACAACTACTACAACATGGCTTTCTGGTGACAGTGCTGGTTTAGTAACCATGAGTGGTGGAATATCAACACCAACAATTACAGGTTTAACTTCATTAACTACCGAAAATGTTAATATAGATAATAACTCTATTACAGCCTTAAACTCTAGTATAGAACAGATTAGTTACACACACATAACAGAAAATTTAACAAGAAATTCAAATGTCAATAGTACATATGTTGTTAATGGAACTGCCACGGTTAATAATATTGTCGCTCCAGATGGAACAACAACAGGAAATAAATTTACAGCAGCTTCAACTGTTTCTGGTATTAATGGTTATGGATCTCAATTAACAGGTCCTTTACCAGAAAGTGGAGTAGAATATACTTACAGTGTGCATGTTAAACAAGGATCAGTAAATGAAGTTGGTCATAGTCTTACTTTACAAGGGGCAGGTAGTTATTCTTTTATATTTAATTTTACAACAAAAGCAATAACAGATGTTTCAGGTCAAGTTAACTTTACTAATAAAGGATATGAAGAATTATCAAATGGTTGGTTTCGTATCTATGGAACACTTACACCATCTGGTGTTGGTAACAGTAGTAATATTCATAAATTTGGAACAACTACTAGTAATTATTCAGAAAATGATTATTACTATGTTTGGGGAGGACAATTAGAAAGAGCATCTGCTCCAACACAATACTATATTAATACCTCTACCTCTGGTATACAACACGTTTTAACAGGAATAACTAGAGGCACTAACGGAACAACAGCAGCGACTGCTTCGGCAGGTGCTACAATCACATTAGGTTCTGTGTCAACAACCATAAATTCTAATATCACAGCAATACAAAACTTTATAAGACTAAATTCTTCAACAGGAGTGGCAGCTTCAGGTACTGCTTCAATAGGCACTTCAAACATGGACCTAAATTTATCTGCTAGTGGTACAGGTTCAGTAACAATAAATGAAATTAAAACCAATTCAGTTACCGGTGAAGTAATACCAGGTAAGATTGGTGGCACTAACTTTTCAAACAGTTTATTAATTGGTCACTCAACAACAGGCACTTTGAATTCTGCTGGTCAAAACATTGGAGTTGGAATTCAGGCATTAGACGCAATAACTTCTGGAGATGCAAATACTGCCATAGGATTTGGTGCTGGAACAAATATTTCCAGTGGTACTTCTAATACAGCCATAGGTTATAAAGCTTTATTGCAAAATCAAGTTGGATCAAGTAATACAGCACTAGGACACCAAGCTGGACAACTAGTAACAGGCGATTGGAATGTGTGTATTGGAAAACAATCTGGAGATACAATTACTTCTGGAGATGGTAATGTTTGTATTGGCCCCGAAGTTACAGTTGATAATGCCGCAGGAGATACTCAATTAAAAATAGGTTCAATGGCTACCGGTGGTGGTGCAGAAGGAACAGATGTGATGTGGCTTTCTGGTGACAGTTCAGGTAATCTAGTTATACCTAGTGATTTAACTTTAGCCAATAATAAGAAAGTAATATTTGGTGACGCTGGTGAAAACATAGTAGGTGATGGTACAGATTTAACTGTTTCAACTTCCAATGATATTATTGTTGACGCTACTAGAGATATAATCCTTGATGGCGGTCAATCAACTAAATTTAAAGATGATGGAAGTATATTTTTGTCTATATCTAATAGTTCAGGTATTAGATTGACATCACAGATATCAGATAATGACATTTTATTTAGAGGTAATGATGGTGGTTCATTTATTACAGCTTTAACTTTAGATATGTCAGACGCTGGTAGAGCTATATTTAATAGTTCAATAGCAATGGGTACGAGTACTATTTCTAATCATTCTACAGGCGACATAACAGGAGTAGGTAAAATTGTATTTGGTAGTAATAATTCTAACACTAATACAAGAATTTTCAAAAATAATAATAAACTTAATATACAGGAAGGATCCTCTGGTTTTACAATACTAGACCCATCTTCCAACACAACACTTGATATTGACGCTGATCAAAATATTTCAATACCAAATGGAACTTTAACAGTTGGTGACACAGTAACAGCTCCTAATAGTAATATTATTCAATGGCAATCAACTATTATTACAGCAAGCGCAACTGTAGTAGCTAATAAAGGATACTTTGTTAACACTACATCTAATGTTGTTACCATCACACTACCTGCTTCAGCTATTGTTGGCGATCAAATTATACTTAATGACTATGCGGGAACATGGGATAATAATGTAGTTACAATAAATCGAAATGGTTTAAAAATTCAAGGTGGTACTGATAATTTAGAATATAGCACAGAGTTTCAATCAGTTCATTTAGTTTATTCAGGTGCTACTAAAGGTTGGATTCCATTGTTAAATTCAGATCATCTGTTTAATGCCACTGGTGGTACTGAATCTGCGTATTCATCAGGTGGTAATAATTATAAAGTACACACGTTTACATCATCTGGCACATTTACTGCTGAAGCTTCGGGTTCTGTTGATTATCTTGTAGCTGCTGGTGGTGCTTCTGGAGGTGCTGGTGGAGGTGGCGGTGCTGGAGGATATTTAGTAGCGAGTGGATTTTCTGTAAATAAAGGCAATCATACAGTTGTAGTTGGAGCCGGAGGAACAGGATCTGGGAGCGGAAATGGTTCAAATGGTAGTAACTCTAGTTTCTCATCTATCACATCTACGGGTGGCGGTGGTGGAGGAGGAGATGGTCAAGGTGGATTTAGTGGTGGATCTGGTGGTGGCGGAGGTACTACAGGAGGAGGAAGCTCTAGTGGTGGTGCTGGAACAGCAGGTCAAGGTAATGCTGGTGGAAACCAAACACATGCATCTTCCGGTGGTGGTGGTGGTGGTTCAGGATCAATTGGTTCTAATAGCTCTGGGGGAACTGCTGGACAAGGTGGAACAGCTTTGTCTAGTTCTATTAATGGAACTTCAACAGCAAGAGCAGGCGGCGGTGGCGGTGGTAATCGTTCAGGTACAGGAGTCCCAGCTTCAGGTGGTGGTGGCGGTGCAGGTAATGGTACAAACGTTTCTGGTGGAACAGGTGGTCATGCAACAGTAAATACTGGATCTGGTGGTGGCGGAGGACCTGGGTATAGTGGGTATGGAACCTTTGGATCAGGTGGATCAGGTATTGTAATCATTCGTTACCAAGTTTAATAGGAGAACAAATATGGCACATTATGCAAAAGTAAGTAATACATTAGTAACACAAGTAATAGTAGCAGAGGAAGAGTTCTTTGATACCTTTGTAGATTCAACACCAGGTGAATGGATACAAACCTCATACAATACTGTTGGTGGTGTTCACTCAGGAGGTGGTACACCTTTAAGAAAAAACTTTGCTGGTATTGGTTATACTTATGATAAAGATAGAGATGCTTTCATAGCACCTAAACCTTACACATCATGGACTTTAAATGAAACAACGTGTCTTTGGGAAGCACCAACTGCTTATCCAAATGATGGTGAAGAATATAATTGGAATGAAGCAACAACTAGTTGGGATTTAATAGAATAATATAGTATAAATAGATAGTAGAGATCAATTATGGCAGTTAGAAAACCCTTATATTACACCGGTGGCAATTTGAGAGAAATGACCACTGCAATGGTTGCAGAAATTGTTAGCGCAACGGTATATCAATATTCACTCAATCCGGGTGTTACGTTATCCGTTGTGGGTTCAAGTGGTACTCTAGCAGCTATTACAGATACAAGAAAACAAGCTGGCGCAGTGTCAAATAGTGCTACTGCTTTTCCAAATGAAGCTACAACAGCTGAACCTGGAACAGTAACAGTTACTTATGATAAAATTAGTCATGCTAATGCAAGTGTGACACCAACAGCAGATTCGGTTAAACTATGGCCTGTTTACTATAACGCAAGTAGTCAAATTCAAGCTATGACTTTAGCTGATATTAAAGATACTTTTTTACACCCTGCAATTGATCTATTAACTGCAGCAACAACAACAACAGCTCAAGCAGGTACTTACTTTATTTCTACTACTACATCAGTTAGTGGTGCAACAGAAGTGAGTGGTACAAACACAGCTATCTTTGTAGATACTAGAGCAGATACATCTTTATATTCAGCAGCAGGAATTGGTGAAACTTTAGATCAACCAACAAATATTACAAGTTATTATTTACAAAGAGTTAATGGCGCTTCGCCAACATACACAGAACCTTATTTTATTGACTCTAATAATGACATAAAAGAATATACAGGTACAGCCTTTAACACATTAATACAAGGTTGGATTAGGTATACTGCAGCATCATCAGTTGATGGTTATGCAATAAGTTATAACATTGGAGCATCGGGTTCAGGAAATACTAGAGGATCTGGAATAGCAGATACAATACTTAATGGCGCTGGTAATTATCAAACACTTCAAGTAGGTGATGATTATAGAGCACAAGAATTTCCGAATGGTACAGCAACAACAGCAGCAACATATTATTTAAGAATACACAAATCTTAATAACGAAATTATTATGAATATATTATTGACAGGCCATAAGGGCTTCATTGGAAATAGATTGCACGCTTATCTACAAGCTAAAGATCATTCAGTTATTCCTATGGATATACTTTCGGGTACTGATATACTTACTACAGATTTTCCACACAACATACACACAGTAATACATCTAGCAGGCCTATCCGGTGTGAGAGATAGTTTAAACAATCCAACAGAGTATTGGAAAACAAATGTTTTAGGTAGTCAAAAAATATTTGATTTCTATAAAGAAAAATATGATTCTAGGATTATCTATGCTAGTTCATCAACAGCATACGAGCCTTGGAGAAACCCATACGCATTGAGCAAATATGGTATGGAACAATTAGAACATCCAAATAGTTTAGGGTTGAGATTTACAACTGTCTATGGTCCTGGTGCTAGAGAAACAATGTTAATACCTAAGATACTTAAAAATGATATAGACTATTTAAATGTAAATCATTCAAGGGACTTTATTCATGTAGATGATGTTATATCCGCTATTGATACCGTTCTACATACTGATATAAAGGGTGTTATAGACGTAGGTACAGGAACAACGAACAAACTGATTGATATTGCAGAATATTTTAAGATAGATCATAGATGTAATATTGCTGATGAAACTGAAAGATTAGATAATACTGCAAATACAAAAACACTAAATAAACTTGGGTGGTCATCAAAGATTAACCTATACAAATACATAGAGGAGAATAAAGATGTTAACTGAAGAATACTTAAAAGATAATTTTATTACGGCAGCTTTTATAGATAGTGAAAGACAAAATATAGAAATTTTAACAACAAGTGAAGACGGTAAAAGTGTAATACCTACGATTATACCCTTTAAGGAAGATAATCATATGTTCAAAGCATTAATGACTGTTATTAATATAGATCAACTACATGAAGCAACTTACCAAAAAAAGAAAACGGAAAAAGAAAGTATGGAAAAAATTGCAATTGATCTTGCTAAAAAACAAGGATTAATATTTGACTATGAACAAGTAGATACAAAGTTTTTTCCGTATATGGTTAAATCTATTTTTGAAGATCAAAATAATACAGATCATTTATTTGCTTTAAAGTTAGCATTGTTTGAGTTAACTTACATAAGGGATTCAAAAAATAATGAAGCAAGAAAAAAATTAAGAACTTCAACAAATAAATTAGATGTTATTAAAGCAGCTTTGGAATGTGTAGAATAATTTATTAAAATGTCTGATACATTCTGTGTTATGCCTTTTAAAGAGATTTATTCAAACACTAAAGGGCGATACAAATTATGTTGTCATGCTAATCCAAGTGAATTTAAAGTTGAAGACTATACTCCATTTGATTATTTTTTTTCAGATCAGATAAAGGATACTAGATTAAAATTTTTATTAAATGAAAAACCAAAAGCCTGTGATATTTGTTGGAAAATAGAAAAATTAAATGGCAAGTCTTGGAGACAAATATACAATGAGATGTATGGAGAAAAATATAAAGATATTAAAATTTCTTTAAAGTTACAAGGTATAGGCACAAACTTTTGTAATTTATCATGTTATATGTGTTATCCTTCTAATTCAAGCACTAAAGATAATGAAACTAAAGAAATATTTACAGATAATGAAATAAGAAAAGTTTGGTTTGGTGATAAGCCTACAACAGTTAATTTTAAAAGATATAATGAAATAGTGGAAAATATTTTAAAAAATATACATCATGTAAATATTATTAGATTATTGGGAGGTGAACCATTACAATTACCAAAACATTGGGAATTACTGAAAAGAATTCCAGATAAAGCAGCAAAAAATATTAGAATATCATATGATACTAACTTAACTAGTTTAACTTGGAAAAATTATAGTTTAGATTGGGTTAGAAAAAAATTTAAAGAGGTTAAGTTAGGAATATCATGTGACCATTTTGGAAAAAAATTAAAATATATAAGGTATCCTATTGATGTAAAAAAATTTGAAAAAAATTTGAAAAAAATTAAGGACGATAACTATAAACATATTATGAATTTGACTGTTGGAATCTTAAATATTCAAGATTTACATGAAATAAAAAAATATTACAATGATAAGGGTATGGTTATAGAGTTTAATAATATAGTGTATAGTCCAAAAATATTTTCAATATGTAATCTTCCTCAAAAAATGAAAAATTATTACCTTAAAAAATACCATGATGAAGATCCTATTGTTACAGAATTACTTAAACCTGCACACAAAGATAATGGATATGAAGAAGCATTTACTTACCTTGACTTACTATTTAAACATAGAAAATTGAAATGGAGAGAAGTGTGGTCTGATCTAATTAAAGAAATAAAAAGTTACGAATAGAAATATTCTGTCCACCAACCATTCCAACCTTTTTCCATAAGATGTTGCATTTGTCCTAAGGTACATATACTAAAGTCTTTATTAGCTTCTTTGTCATACTCATGTCCTTTTATTGAATAGCACACCTTGTCAAATGTTTCATAATTTATTTCTTTAAAATAAAATTCATCTATACTATGTGGATATTTTTTTAAATAATCTTTCTCATTAGATTTAAATTTCTTCCATATATGAGATATATCTCCAGTCCATGATACCATTGATGAGTTTAATGGTGTATGGTAGGGTTCTCTCCACCAATCATACATTAATGTAAAATTTGTTCTAACTAAATTTGGAACTTTATTATAAATGACCATATCTAAATCAAAGTAGATATTCTCACCATCTTTGTATGTATCAAACATTTCTAGTTTGTTATACATATTACCATAATTGTTTTTTGTAAACACTTCAAACTTATCATACTTAATACCCGAGTAGGTATCAATCATATGTTTTAAATTTTTAACATGCCAATCGGTATATTTTTCACCCCATTTAGCGCAAATAATTCTCATTTATTTTCCTACCTACTCCTGTAAAGTGTATTACTTTTATTTTTTTATTTACCTCATTACCCATAATCATATAGTCAGTATTAAATTTTTGCATGTACAACTTGTTCAATTGTAAGTTATCTTTGTAGTTGTCTGTGTATTTACACAGCCATTCCGGTGGAGTTTTTGTTATGATTGCATTGTGTTCTTGTGTCTTCCACTTAACATAGTTTTGTTCACCATAATATTTGATATGAACATCACCGTTGTTATAGTAATGAGTTTGCCAATAGTTAGGATTTTTTATAAAATCGTCCCAAATAAATTTTAAACTTCCTGATTTAAATTTATAAAACCCACCATTGATACCTAGTTTATTCTCCCACCATTGACCATACGTCACTAACTCGTTTTCTTTTACTGGCCAAGTTATCAGGTCATCAATGTTTTGTAATATAACTTGGTCAATATCCATAATTATAATATCATCATTTGGTTGTTGATTACCAAAAAGTGGACTGAAAAATTTAAGTTTATGCCAATGTTTTTTTATATCACTATGGTGATTATAGGGTAAAACAATATCAGCTTTAATGTTCTTGTTATCAGATAAGCATACAAACTCAAAATCAACTGTTGTGTGTTTTCGTAAACTATCATGTAAATTGGTTACATAATCTGGTGTATAAAAACCATCAAAGTAAACGACACAGATTTTAAGCATTAAAACTCACCAAATGCCCATCTTTTTTCATGGCACCACCAACAATCTTTACAAGGTTCACTAAAACCATTAGTTACATTAGCGCTGCCTACACAAGATCCAGTTCTTTCAAATAAATCATCCATTAAGTTGTGTTTTTTAAATATATCTGCAATAAACTTTTTATCAACATTTAAATATGGCTGATATAAGCCACTTTGCATTTGTTCTCTAATTCCGTCCCTTCTATGTTCTCTATTGTTAAATAAAATAGTATTGTCATAGTTTTTCATATCTTCAAAAGAAGGATTTTTAGACATACCGGTAACTTTTAACAATTGTGGATATTTTTTACGAATTTGTGCATGAATTTCTCTTCCTTTTAAAATTTTTACCACACCTCTTACAGCTGTATAGTAACCTGGGTTTACATTTAATATTTTTTTAGCTTTTTCTTGATAATTAGGATCTAAATCATCAAAAGGATATAACTCAAGCTCTTCTATTTGTTGTTTAGGAAAATTAGTTTTAAACCAAGACAGAACATCTCTAGCACATTCTGTATCAAAAGGATGGTTAATGTCTAACATATTATAAGGACGTATTTTCATTTTAGGAAAATTTGTACATATCAAGTAAAGCAATGAAGCAGAGTCAGTACCGCCTGATAAAGAAAACATTATTTCTTTTAAATCTTCAGGAAAAAAATCTATTGTTGTATTATTATATGTTATTTTCATATCTTCTCCATACTATTTCAAATTTTTTGTTTATTGTGTGACATAAAATTATATTTTCTGGTATAAAAAATTGCGTATCAAAAAAATAATGCCATTCGTTATTTAACCATTGTACATTAATATTGTTTTCAACAAGTTTTACAGCAAACAATGTTTCATTATCCCAACCAAAAAAGTTTGTTAATTTTGAAGGAAAAATTTCATTACTATTTATAAGGTTGCTCATTTGTTTTAAATCAAGTTCAAAGTTGTCAAAATATTTTAGTTGTGTTAAGTGTTTTTTGTTTATACCTATAATACCAGTATTTACAACCTCATGTACAGGATTTAAATTTCTTTCAATTAACATAGCTTGAGCGTTATAATACTTTGATGTTGGGCTTCGTATAGTTTGCGTGTATTCTGTTATTTCTTCAATTCTTTTTACTTTATCAGTATTACTTAATACAGCTATACCTTTTGATAAATTCCAATTATCAAAAAAGTTTATATTCTTCATAGGTACAACATCAAAGTCTAGGTAAAGTATATCATCATATTCTTCAGCCAATTTATATAGTAAATGTATTTTATAAAAATTAACTACATTATAAGATGTGAGAAAGGGATATTTTGTTTTCATGGTTTTTTGATATAAAATAAAACTCTTATCATATTCAAACATTTTAAAATCAACACCTATTTGTTTGGCATAATCTTTTTTACAATTAATAAGTTTACTATAATTTTGTTTAAACTTATTTTTTGTATTATAGTTTGTGGGTATTTCATTTTTTTTTAATATATTGCTATCAAATAAATCAAGTTCTTCTTTTGGTATGTCTATGTAAAGACTATAAATTACTTTACTCATATTGTTTTACCTATAATCGTATATCTTGTACCATTTCTATGTGTTTCCTTTAACTCCTTTTCTAATAATATTTTAATATTACTAGGAAGTTGATTTCTAAATTCTTCTAAAGATTGAACACAATTTATATGGTCTTTTATTGTTTTGTCGTTATGTGATTGAAATGCCAAATATGTATTTGGTTTTATTCTGTTCCAAAAAGGCCATTCTTTCATAGGTTTCATATGCTCACAAGATGTATTAATTAACAAATTAGTTTTTTCAATACGATCTTTAATAGTTTCAAAAACATTTAAATGGTAAAAATCTACATTCTTACGATCTCTAAAAATATTTTTACCCATCTGTACTACAGACTTATCCATATCATAACCCGTTATATTTTTTACTTTACTTGATAAAATTGATCCTAAGATGGAATTAAACCAACAGCCTAATACACTTACATGACAATCTGTATTAAGTATTCCTAACAAATCAATATATTCTAACAATTTTGATTTAGATTCAAATTGGGTATAACTTAAAGAATCTAATAATTCTTTTGAGTTTTTATAATCGCTGTTATAAGTTTGTTTAATTGTTTTAATTATTTTTTTAAAAAAGTTTAAATCTATTGTATTTTTTTCTAAATCAATCATTCCAGTATTTCTCAAAACCTTTATATGATGCATTTGTTAATGCATATGAACCATTTATCTTTTTTTTTCTTTCCCAACCATTAAAAATACATATATTATAATTTTCATTATAAAATAATTTTGTAGAGTCACCCAAATATGGATGGTAAAAATTATTTTCATCATACCCATATAAGCGTGAGTACACCTCACCCTTTGGTAACCAAGTTAAATTATCATAATTATGTATATACAGATAGGGGTCTGTTCCATTGTAGATGAGTGCATAATAATCAAGATGTTTTTTAAAGTTATTCCAGGCCCATGTACAATCTCCTGTCCATATCATAACTGAAGCGTTAAGGTCCATATCATAATTTGGTGCCTTAGGTTTTGTCATATGAAAATGTGGTTTCCAATATGCCTTTATTATACAAATTTTATCTTTTTCACAATATTTTGTTAAATGAGTTATGTCTTTTTGTATTACAATGTCTAAATCAAAATATATTGTAGTTTCATCAGTTGGTTTTTCAAAGAATGCTTGTAACTTAACCCAATATGGATATACTTCAGTTTTATAATCTTCCCACTCAGGTGGTAAGTCTATTATTTTAATTTCTTTATTAATTCCTCTAGGGTCTTCTGTATGACAATAAAAATCAAAGTTATTCTTAAAGTTTCTTTTTACCATCTTATACAAGCGATTAACATGCTTGTAAGAAAATTTATCACCATACTTTATACATACTATTTTCATTTTCTTATAATCCAATCATTTATAACAAGTAAGTCTAATGAGGTTCTTTTAAAAGTTCTAATTGCATGTTCAGGAGTTTCTACTATGGGTTCTTGACAATTAAAACTAGTATTCAATAACATTGGTATACCTGTTATTTTATAAAACTCATTTATTAAATTATAGAACTTACCATTAAACTTTTGATTAACAGTTTGTATTCTTGCTGTATTATCTATATGAGTTATACCCGGTACTTTATTAGACTTAACTTTACATATCCTAGACATATAAGGACTAGGACTATTTGTATCAAAGTATTCTTTATAGTGTTCTTCTAATACCGCTGGTGCAAATGGTCTAAAGTCTTCTCTCATTTTAATAGTATTATTAATAATATCTTTTATGTCAGGATTACGAGGGTCTGCTAATATACTTCTATTACCTAATGCACGATTACCACTTTCTGACTTACCTTGAAACCAACCAACTATTTTACCATCAGCAATTGCTTGTGCCACTTCTTTATAGTTAACTCTTTTATCTCCTATATAGTCATATTCTTTACCAGCAAATGTTTTTGTTTTATGTACATTGTTATTCAGTACGTAGTCAGCATGTTGATAAGTTCCTAATGCCTGTCCCTCATCACCAACTGCAGGAGGAACAAATACATTATTGTAATGTTTAGTAAATTCCTCATTCATATATCCGTTGTATGCTACACCTCCAGCAATACAAAGATTATCACAACTTTTTAAAGGATAGATATGTTCTTTAATTTTGTCTATTGTAAATTGTTGTAAAGTATATGCTAAATTAGGTAAAGTAGATTCATTAATTTTTATTTTATGGTGATCGTCATTTCCTTTTTCTCTACGTTCATCTTCTACTAACATATGAAATACATTGTTATAATATTCGTCATATTTACCATATCCCACTAAACCCATAAGTTTACTTGCACCCAATGATCCAAACCCAGCTAATTTAGACATTTGATTCCAGATCCAACCTAATGGTAATTCTTTAGAAAAATCTTGTATTGTTCCAGTTTTATCTATAAAGATACATCTATAATTCCAACCTATACCGTCCATTGCTAAAATATCAGATTCTTTAAATCCTGAATTTAAATATGCATATGTAGCATGAGATTGGTGATGATCTATATAATATAAGTCATCTTTGTAAAAATGATCCCATATATTTTTAGGTTTAAATTTTAAAATAGCATCTTTGTGTTTACCTAAAACCTCATCTAAACTTTTGGTATATTCTAAGGTGCTAGAATATTTGAGTATGTAGTCTTTATTTAATAACCCTCGTATACCCCCATTCGTAAATGTAAAGGCTAAAACAGATTTTTCTTTTTTGTAAAAATATTTATTATAAAAATCAACATTTAATTTGTAATCATTTATGTTCATCTTGTCAGACTCACCATAGACAGCATAAGAATCAAAATGCAAAGGAATATTGTGCTTAAACCGGGTAAATCGTTCTAGTTGATTGTGATGTTTGCCATCATAGGTATTGTGGTCATGTAAATTTAAAGCAACACTATATATTTTCATGGATATACTCCGCTATTTTTTCTTGTCCTTTTTTATTGGGGTGTAAGTCTAACTTTGATATTATCAAATCGTTTTTTATAATATCTAAATCAACACCATATTGGTCTTGTATAATATCTACATCAATAGAAAACCCACCCAAGTCTTTATCTGTGGGCCAACCTAAAAATTTATCATTAAACTCGTATGACGTACTGAGTATTTCATTAAGTGCTAGTTTTTTTAAAAATTTATTAGTTGCTTGAGGTGGGTTAAAAATTCTTTGGTGTAGATATCCTCGATACATATTAACCATTTGCATATGAATATATGGTAATTTTAGATAGTTCATTACTGTTTGAAATGAATAATAATATCGGATACTTCTCTGTAACCAATATCTCAAATCACCCTTATTATCTACTTTTTCAGTTCTCCATTGAGTTGGCTTATTGAATGCATAAGAACGTCTATTTGCTCCAGACCATCCAGCAATTACATATCCTATTTGCGTATGATCTATAATTTGTAATTGATCTAGTATAGAGCTATAAATATATTCATTGCCTGCTCCATTTCTTCCTAAGTTTACACATTCCATGTTTAATTTTTTAGCTAATATCTCAGGCCATTTAGGCCATGAACAATCTAGCTCTGGGTGTTCAGCTGAAATAAAGTTAGGATCTGTCCAACTATCTCCACTAACCAATAATATTTTTTTCATGTGTCTTTTCCAAAGCCGTTATTAAAACATTAATGTTATCTTTATTTTTATCACTTGTTAAACAATAGGGTTCTCTTTTTAAATATGCACTTCCTCCATCAATAATTTTAGTATCTCTTAAAAAGAGAAATTTCTTTTTAAAATATTTACACTCCATCATTAGTCTTGGTGCTGGATCAAATATTTGTTTGTTATATACATAAGTATCAAACATACCTAATATGTTTTTTACAGGTACCTCAATATTGTTATATCTGTCATCTTTAAATTTTATACCATATTTGAAAAAAGGTCTAGTTAAAATATCTCTTAAAACTAATATTCCATGCGATTTAAAATTATTAATAGATGATGTTTCTATGTAATTTAATTTCTTACCATCAAAGTATGGTACTTTACTAACTTCTAACTCATTAAATTTTAAATATTTTGGTGATGTAAGTTTTATATTATTTAAAAAACTATCATAATATTTCTCATTGACTCCATTAAATAAATATTTAAATTTAATATTATTTTCAAATGGCTTGTATATACTAAAATTTATTATCTTTTTAAAAGGTTCACCTTCACCATTTGGATAAACATCATAGTCACATAAATCGTACTTAAATTTAGGTTTAAAATAGTTTAAAGCTTTTGGAAATCTAATAGGGTGATTTTCAGCAAAAACATTAATAATTTTATTGGTAAATAGAAGTTTTGTTGAAAGAGTTTGCTCTAGATTGTATTTTTTAAAAATAATATGTTCATATCCAAGTGTTAGCATACTACGACCCATAACTAATACTATATCGTTTAACTCTGGAGAATATACATCAAATTCAACATTTTGATAATCAATATATTTTGATTTTAAAGCATTTACATATTCTTCTTTTTTAGATTGAGGATACAAAATTATAACTAGTTTTGTTTTAATACCTAAAGAGTTTAAGTGACTACAATGTTCATAACTATAATAAAAGAGGCCGTCACAAGGTTTACCTGTGTATGCTATAACTACTTTCATAATTAAGTTTCTCTTACACTAACAACTTTATTGTCTTTATAAAAAGTTTGTTTTTGATGTTGTGGTTTTTCACGTTTTTTACATACATGATGACATTGAGGAAACCCTCTTCCTTGTTTTAATTCCTTGTAAAAATCTATCCATTCTTTTTGCATAACAATATCTTCAACACTATCATGGTCATTAATATTACTTACAGCTAATAGTTTTTTATATTTTTCTTCTTTTCTATTATTTTGTGTATCTAACCAACAACAAGGTATTAGTTCACCCCTATTTGTGAACCCATAATTTCCTTGTCGTTTATCCATACATTTAGGATCTACTTCAGGTAATTTAGTTTTATCTTTATTCATTCTATTTCTTTATTCTTTTTAAATCATTCTCATTTAAAAATCTAAATTCATGTAAGCCACCAAATTTAGTGGTTATCTTACCTTTGTCTTTTAAATTTAAACTTAAATTTTTATCTGTTGGTCTTAAAGGATCGTTATCCCCTATCCATCTGGAAGAGTTTATTACGACAAATTTTACACCAATATCGTTTGCCATATTTTTTGTTTTTTCAATATCATTTTCATTAAATTTAAAAACTATCATTTGCCATATAGGTGTTTTATTTAGATACTTAACACTGTCTTTCATTATATTATATAACTTTTCACCGTCTTGATTTGTTCTATACTTGTGACTATCTTTGGGTACACCGTCTATACCAAACCACCACTGTGCGTTAGGAGCTGCTTCAAATGCTTTTGGATACCAGGGTAAGGGTTTAGCAGCTGATGCATGATGAATACTACATGATTTATTTAGTTCGTGTATTTTTTTTAATAATTCTATAAATTTAGGATGGTGCACGGGATCAGATACCTGACCACAAAAATTTATATGGTTAAAATAATTAAGTATTTTTAAGAAATTTTCCATGGTAATATCTTCACCGGGAACCTTAAGACCTTTACTAGTAAATGAGGACCATCTTTGACATCTTTGACATTCTAAAGGACATCTATGTGTAATGTCAATGTTTATTCCTCTTCTGTTAAAAAAGTGTGTGTCTAGGTTATTTTCCATAATTGTTTTTTTTATAAAAATCTTTTATAGACTTTATTATATGTTGTTGCCAATGTTCAGGTAGATCATAATAATTAGGTAAACTTAATATATTACTAGTTGTATATTCTGTATTAGGTAGATTTTTTTTATTATTTATATAAGGTAATAGATGAGTAGAATTTTCATAGTGTATTTTTGTTTCAATATTTTGTTTTTCTAGGTATTTTTTTAAGTCATTCCTAGTACCTTCTGGAGTTTCTATAACATAAACATAATACGTGTGATAACTCCATTCATTTTCTTTAGGACATTTTACAATATTACTTAATTCATTTGAATATATCTGACAGATATGTCGTTTTTGTTTTATCCATTCATCAACTTTTTTTAACTTTATGTTTAAAATAGATGCTTGTATATTATCTATTCTAAAGTTATATCCAGTTATTGTATTGTTATTTTTACTTCTTCCATGATTTCTTATTGCTTTTACTCTTTCAACATATTTTCTTTTACCTGTTACAGCACCAGCATCTCCCATAGCTCCTAAATTTTTTAAAGGATTAAAACTAAAACAAGTTAAATCTACTAAACTACCTACTTTATTTCCTTTATATGATGAACCAAAACTTTGAGCAGCGTCTTCAATAACTTTTAAATTAAATTTATTAGCAAAATTTTTAATTTTATCAATGTCGGGTGTTTGACCATATAAATCTACAAATAGAATTGCCTTTAAATTATCTGTTATCTTTAATTGAGATACATCTAAATGATAGAATTTATCTATGTCAACAAAAACAGGTGTAGCACCTACATTAACAATTGATTCTGTAGTAGCAATAAACGTATGTCCTACTGTCATCACTTGATCTCCTGGCCCTATATTTAAAGCTTTTAATGCACATATAAGTGAGTCTGAACCTGAACTTGTAGCTGCACAATCTTCAGCGCCTGTGTATTCACAAATAGCTTTTTCAAAATCTTCAGTAGGTTTACCTGTTAAAAAATCTGAATTTTTTATAATAGTTTTAATTGATTCGTTAATATCATTTTCTAACTCCTCGTATTGTGAGTATAAGTTATTAAATGGTATTTTGTATTGATTCATAATAAAGTTTCAATCCTTGTTCAAATGTAACTTGTGGTTTATAATTTAACATATTTTTTGCTTTAGATATATCTAAGGTGCCTCTCGTGGGATATAATCTATGATTACCGATATCTTCTACAATTGAATTACTTCCCGTTATACTTTTTACGTTTTCTGATAACGTTTTTAATGAAAATGCTTTACCTGCAGTTAGATTAAAACTTTCGTTTTTTACATCTGAAAATGTAGCAGCAATTAAACCATCAACAAGATCATCTTTAAAAGTAAAATCTGCTTTATTATCACCATTGTGTAAAGTTATAACTTCATTTTTTATTGCTTTTGAAAAAAATTTAGGAATAACTCTATCCGGTAAATCATTTAGTCCATAAACAGCACTTGGTCTTATTATAATATAAGACATATTGTTTTTTTTAGAAAACAATTTTGTAAGTCTTTCTCCAGTTAGTTTTGCTTCTCCATATATATTTGTTGGTTTTGTACTAGCACTTTCTTCAATACCATCTTTAAAATTTCCATAAACCATACTACTACTTACATAAATCATTTTTTTTATTGAATGCGTACCACAATTGTATAGTATATTTGTAGTACCACTTATTAATTTAGGTACACCTAATATGGGATTGTTATCAACTATGGAAGCTCTTGGGTATGCAGCGAGATGTATGACAACATCAGGATTATAATTAAATGCGTCTAAGCAGGCATTTTGATTTAATATATCACCTTCAATAATCTTAACATTTTTTTTGTTCCAATTAACAGTTCTTGTTTTATAGAGAGTATCTTCTTCAATACTATTAAGAAGGCCATATGTATCTTTATTGTCCAAAACAATAATTGAATTGTTTTTACTTAACTGTTCTACGAGTTTTGAACCAATAAATCCTAAACCACCTGTAACTAATATTTTCATTATTTAATCCTTTAATGTAAGTATATTTAGTGCAATTATAACACGTATTAACTAGTTTGTCAATGTTCTAACAGTTTATTATTAATTTCTTCTTTAGACTTTTCATTTAATTTTATTAATCAATGTAACAAGTATATTTATATTGTTGTTATATATCTCTTTCGTGGGTTGAGGTCTATTCCAATATACCATACCACCGTCTTTAATGTTCTTATCTCTTACATAATCTACATTTTTTCCTAGCCATTTAAACTCTACAAATAGTCTAGGTGCAGGATCAAAATTAGGTTTTGTATATACATAGGTTTCAAACTTACCCAGTATATTAGATACGGGTGCAAATAGATTATTCAACTTAGGATTTATCCATTTTACATTATAGGTTACAATACCATAGTCTGAATATCTATCAATTATTTTTTCTATTTCTTTATAATATATTTCAGTTGTTCCTAAAAATAAATACTTGTGTATAATTTCTTCTTTTATTGGTTTATATTCATCAAAGTTAATTATCTTTTCGTATTGTGTTCCAACACCATTAGGATATACATCAAAATCACATAGGTCAAAAATCTTTTTAGGTTTAAAATATTCTAGTGCTAAAGGATAATCTTCAGGCTGATTTTCTGAATAAATTGCTATTATTTTATTACTGAATAATAGATGTAAAGTTAATAGTTGGTCGTTAGTATATCTATGTTTATCTAGGTAAGGTAAAGTTATCATACTTCTACCTAACACCAAAGTAATTTCATTTTTAGAAGGAGTATAATCATCAAAGATCACATTTTGGTAAGTCTTATACTGATCTGTTATTGATTTTATATAGTCTTCGTTTGTAAAATCAGGATTAGGTATTATTATACATTGACTTTTAATGCCTTTGGAATTTAGAGCACAACAATGTTCGTAACTGTATCTTAAAAGACCATCACCCGGTTTGCCTGTACATACTATATTCACCATGTTCATGTTTTATATTATGCAACTTCTATCTTTATATTTTTTGTGAAAGAAGGAAATCTAAAAGAAGGATCATCATGGTGTTCTAATCGTGAGCGAGTCTTATCTCCTATTCCAACTCCCATTAATAGAAGCACGTCAGAGTCACTACCAAGTATATTCTTTACTTCAACTGTATCCATACATTGACAACACCCTGTTTCATATCCAAGTAGATTAGCTGCTAATGTAAGATAGCCTGCTGCTATACCCACAGAACGATCTTCGTCTATATCTGATCGACCTTCTTCCTTTCCTTTTTGCCACTCTTCATTTGTACGCACATTTGTATCACTGTCTTTTACGAATGCAAATAGTGTGTTAGCTAAAACCTGAGAATTGGTGGTGGTTTTTTGATTTTCAAAATCGTAAACAAATCCATCCGTTGCTTTGTGAATAGCTTTAATCTTATCTCGATCTTGCGTGTACAAGACTTTATAAAAAACTCTATTCTGTTTTGAACTACACTTTGTAACAGAAACCTTTAATGTTTCTAAATCCTCTTGCGATATCTGCTTAGATAAATCCCAATTTCTGTTACAGTGTTGAGACTTTTGAATAGTCTTTTCTAAGTATTTATTAAACGACATTTATTTTTCTCCTAATTGTTCTAATGTTCATATCACTATTTATAAACTATATAAATATGATTATGAAATACTATATTACTGGTAAACGCAGAGGTCTTGGTAAAGCATTATCTGAAATATATGATACTGTTGAAACCATGGAAGAATGTGATGTTTTCATTAATTGTAAACATGATGGTTTTAAACAAGTTGAGTTGTTATATCAGGCAGCCGAGTTAAATAAAAAGATAATCAATATTGGATCAAACTCGCCAGATGAAACCAAGAGAGTTAAGCATATTTACGCTGTTGAAAAATCAGCACTAGATAAGGCTAATCATCAATTATTTTATCAAGGTATTAATACAACAATTGTTAGATTTGGTTATTTTGATTCACCTAGAGTTGCTCATATTGATGCTAATAAGATGTCTATTAATTATTGTGTGGAAATTATTGACTGGGTATTAAAACAACCTCATAGAGTAAAAGAAATTACAGTATGTCCTTAGATTTAGATAAGATAAAAGAAGAATTGAAAACATTACCTAATTATATTGAAGGTCAAATTGGTCTTCAAGGTACTGAAGATAATAACGATCCATTTTTTAGTTGTGGTTCTTTTTTAAAAATTAAAAATTTAGGCTATGTGGAAAATGATTTTAGAGTACCTATTTTTAATATTCCTTATATAAATTCTATAATAAAAGACTTAAATATGACTAGAACTCGAATTATGAATTTAAAATCAAAAACCTGTTATTCGTATCATAAAGATTATTCAAAAAGAATACATATTCCGATAATAACCAATGAAAATTGTTTTATGATAATTGATAAAAAACTAGAACATTATCCAGCTAATGGCACTTATTATATTACGGATACTACAAAATACCATACAGCTGTAAATGCTTCTTGGGAAGATAGAATACATATAGTGGGAGTTATATAGTTGGAGAGATTATTTTATGATTAATGCTTTTGAAATACCTGAATTTAAAGTTGACGTATTTAAATTACAAAAAACATATTTAAATAATACAAGTGTTTGGGCGACATATGGTGAAGGAACGGTAGACTGTTTATATACTAAATATGTTTCCATAGAAGATGTACTAGAACATATTAGTCAACTTAAAAATTATAAAGAGTTGATAGATAATACTAAATTTTTTAAAACTTGTATTACGGGTGTGATACCACCACATACGGATAAAAGAAAAACAAAGAGAGGTTAAAATTGTAGATATAAGATCGTCTGATAAAGCGACTGATCCTTATGGAAATGTACATGAATTGCCTGACAAATCTATGACTTGGACTAACTCTAACAGAGAACGTGATATTAAAATAACAGAAATAAAATAAATTATGCAAAACTATTTTGAAATACCAGAAATTATCTTTAATAAAAAAGAATTACAACAACTATATACTAACAATAAAAACGAATGGGCTTCATATGGAACAAGTAAAAACAATTCTTTATATACTCAATATGTATCGTTAGATAATGCCGTTATCGCCTCAATAATAAATAAATTTAATAATCTTAATATTGTTGAAAATATAAAATTTTTTAAAACATTAACAAAAGGTAATATACAGTCACATACTGATAAAAGAAAAGTTGCAATTAATATACCTGTGGTTGTTGATAATAAAAGTTGCACAGTCTTCTATGAAAAAACTAATAGTTTTGATATACCTAAAATTACTGTTGGTGATAAAGTACAAGATGTAAATGCTAAAAGATTTAAAAAAAGTAAAGTTGTAGAAAAAATGTATTTAAACAAAGCAACATGTCTTAATACAAATGTGCCACATGGCGTTATTAATGATAGTACAAACGATAGAGTTATTTTAAGTATATCATTTAGAGATGAATATGATAGTTTTAGTTTAATTAAAGATATGTATAACAACGGAAAATTAATATGAGACCAGAAGACAGTAGATATAAAGCAGTATATTGTGATATAGTACATAGATGTAATATGGAGTGTGCTAATTGTTACTTACCTTTTAGGGATTATGCAGATTTAAATACAGATAAAGTTATTGACTTTATAAAAAGATTTAAAGTTAAAACTGAATTTAGACTTATTGGAGGTGAACCTACACTACACAAAGATTTACCAAAGATTATAAAAGAAGCAACAGCGCTTGGTCATAGAACAGCGATTGCAACTAACGGATTACGAATTTCACATTATGATTATTTAAAAGAGTTAAAAGGTGCTGGATTAAAAACTGTCTATTTAAGTATGACTGGTTTTGATGATGATGATGTTTACATTAAAACTGATAGATTAAAATGTGCTAAGAAAAAAATGAAGGCATTAGAAAATGTTTTATCTTTAAAATTAAGATTATCTATTGGCTGTATTGTTATCAAGGGGTTAAATGAACACGTTATAGATAAAATAGTTAGTGTAAAAGATAAATATCCTTGGAGATCAGGCACATCTTTTGAGTTTAGAAATGTAGGGCAAGTAGGTCGTTATATGGTTGATAAAGATGATAATTATAAGTTTGACGAATTAAAACAATTAATATCAAAAAAATTTGGTATAAGTTCAAATCCAAAATTACTTGAAGATAACCAATATGCTTGGACAGTAAGACAAGGTAAATTTAGAATAAATATAACTAATTGGGAAGGTGTTGATGGAGGTTTTGATGAAGAAACAAATGATAACCGTGGTAGATTAACTCAAAATTTTGAAGTTGCCCCTTTTTTAGAACACGTAAAGGAAAACGATGGAGGATACTAATGAGTAAAAGCGAAATAAATTTATGGTTTATATTCTGGCCTGTTCAGATAATAGCATTATTAGGTATAATTTTTACATCACCTAATTTTCTATATTTGTTTTTCGGTTGGATAGTATTCTGTGGTCTAGGCTCTTCAGTTATATTACATAGAGTTGTAAGTCATAATTCTATCAAACTAAAATCCTCATTAAGAAAACCTTTATTGTTGTTATCTTGTTTGTGTGTACAAGGTAGTCCTCTGTGGTGGGCAGCAATTCATAGAGGTAAACATCACCCACATGCTGATAAAGATGGAGACCCGCATAGTCCTAGAGATGGGTTTTTTCATTCTTATATTGGTTGGATTCATAATAGAAAATTAAGTAAGATCAATACTAGAGTTATTCCTGACATAAGAAAAGATAAATTTCATTTATGGTTAAATCGTAAGTATACTTACATTGTTTGTATAACTTTCATAGTGTTGAGTTTAATTAATATACAACTTATGTTATGGTTTTGGTTGATACCAGCAGCATTATCATATCACCAAGAAGCGCTTGTCAATACAGTTTGTCATTTGGGTAAATTTGGTTACAGGACATTTAATACAAAAGATAATTCAATGAACATAACTATACTTTCATGGTTGACATGGGGCCAAGCATTACATAACAATCACCACCACAATACTAGACTATATAACTTTGCAGAAAAAGGAGAGTTTGATCCTAGTACAATATTTTTACCTTTTATAGAAGAAAAGGCTGATTAGTATTTGAAATTTTTTTGTAAGCTATATGTTGTATAGAACCACTTGAATTGCCATTTGTAACTTTTTTCTTTTCATCACAGATTGTCCAACCGGAATTATATTCATTAGCTTGTTGAACCCATTTTCTCAACCATAGTTTTTTAGTTTCTTGTGATATAAACACATAATCTTTCTTAACACTTTTACAGTAAGCTATTTGATGGTCATGAACCAGCTTTGATATAATACCAAATGCAGGATTTTTCCATTCAAATCTTTTATTTCTTAGTAATCGATTAAATATTCTACTAGTATTTTTAGGCCAAATTGATCTACTTAATACTGAAGCAAAAGACACAATATTATTTTTGTAAACAATTAAAGTAATATCATCTAAATTATTAATATCTATATTTTCTAGTGTATAGTTTTTACTTAATTTATCAGTTGAATTACTAAAATCATTTAATAGTAAATTTAGCTGTTTTTTGTAAGGGGTATATGTTTGTTTATTAAAAACTTGATATTGCTCTATATCGTTTGGAAGCATAATAAAAATAATGTATTATATAGATTAAGATATTTGTTCACTAATACCATTGTCACTATTGTGAGTTTGTCTGTCTTCTTCGTAAGTTACATTTCTACTGTCATTTATAAATGCTGATTGTGTAGTGTCATTTGAAAACGTTAAACTCCAAGTTCTTATTAAACCGTTTTCACTATTACTGCCACCATTATCTACTAGAGTTCCAGCTGCCACCATTTCGTTTTTTAATGCTTTAAAATCATCTGAAGCACTATGAAAATTGACATCTGTATTAGGTCTAGTTTGAGTTAATGTTACTGTTATTGACATTTTAATTTATCCGTTGTTGTATTCATATTTATAAGACTTACTTAGGTTAATTTCGTCATAATACAACTATTTATGATGTATAAATATAGATGATATATACCAATTAAGGAAATTTATGGCAGAACCAGCAAGCAGAGAACAGTTAAAACAATACGCTTTAAGGGCACTTGGGAAACCTGTGATAGAGATTAATGCAGAAAATGACCAATTAGAAGATAGAATTGACGAAGCATTACAATATTATCATCAATATCATTATGATGGTATTAGAAGAACTTATTTAAAGTATCAATATACACAAACAGATTACGATAGAATAAACGCTAACACTAGTGAATCAGTAACTAAAAATTCAGTTACATCTGCTTGGCAAGAAGGTAATGGTTTTATAGTAGTTCCTGAAAGTGTTATCTCCGTTATTAACATATTCCCATACTCCTCAAAAGGTAGTATGAACTTATTTGATGTTAGATATCAAATGAGATTAAACGATCTATACGATTTTTCTTCAACATCAGTTGTTAACTATGATGTTGTAATGAGGCATTTAGATTTTTTAGATCATATTCTAGTAGGAGAAAAACCTATAAGATTTAATCAAAACGATAACAGATTATATATTGACCAAGATTGGAAAGAAGATTTACTCGTTGGTGAGTTTTTAGTTATAGAGTGTTATAGAAAATTAGATCCAAATGTTTACACAGACGTTTATAATGACATGATTTTAAAAAGATATGTAACTGCTTTATTTAAAAAACAATGGGGTTCAAACTTATCTAAATTTAATGGAGTTGCTATGTTAGGTGGCGTTACATTAAATGGTCAACAAATTTTTTCAGAAGCATTAACTGACATTGAAAAAATAGAAGATGAAATAAGAAAATCATTTGAAATGTCACAACCTCTTATGATAGGATAATGTCATGGCAACAAATCATTATTTTCAAGGTGGAGCAGGTATTGGTAATAGTAATGAGAAAAGACTTTACGAAGATTTAATCATTGAAGGTTTACAAATTTACGGACAAGACTGTTACTATCTTCCAAGAACATTAGTTAATCGAGATTTAATTTTAGGAGAGGATACTCTTGCTAAATTTGATGATTCGTATTTACTAGAAATGTACATGGAAACCACAGAAGGTTTTGCTGGCGAACAAGAGATTATTAATAAGTTTGGTTTAGAGATAAGAGAAGATACAACTTTCATAATATCTAAAAGAAGATGGCAAAATCAAGTTGATAGTGCTCATACAATGATAGTTGAAGGAAGACCTAACGAAGGTGATATTATTTATATGCCTTTGATGGAAAGTTTTTTTGAGATACAATTCATACAAGATCAAGAGCCATTCTTCCAATTAGGTAACTTACCTGTTTACAAATTAAGATGTACACGTTGGGAATACTCCAGTGAAAAATTAGATACAGGTATTGCTGCGATTGACGATGCCGAAGACAAATATTCATTAAATCAAACACTATACCAAACATCATTGGAATCAGGTACGTTCAGTGCCGTGTTAGGTTCTCCGGTAGTTACCGGTGATGAAGTTACTTCTATTCCAATTACTTCTGGTGGAGAAGGATATACAACAGTTCCTACCATTACAATTTCAGCACCATCTGCTACAATAAATGGTGTATTATCAGCAAATTTATCTGGTAGTACATTATCCTCATTTACTATTAGTAACTCAGGTCGTGGTTACAGTTTAGTACCAACGGTTACATTAATTTATGTAGCAACAGATACTACAACTAAAACAGATAGTTCTGCAGTTGTGACTTTGACTAATGGTACAATCACAGCAGTATCTACTCCTACAATTACGGATATTTCTTCTGTAACGAGTGTTGCAGTTGGTGGAACTGGTGTCGCAGTAACAGCTGCAGCAACAGCAGTTTTAACTTCTGGTGTATTAACAAATGTTACAATTTCAGTTGATGGTTCAAGTTATCTTGGATTAACTCCTACTGTAACTATAAGTGAAAACACAGGCGCAACCGGAGCAGTTATATTAGAAAATGATAGTGCTTCAGGTGAAGTTAACTACTTTATTAATGAAGACTATAGCATACAAACACAATCAACATATGCTGATAATTTAGATTTAGATAGTCAAGCTGGTTTTGATACCGCTTCTACAGCTGATGATATATTAGATTTTACAGAACGTAACCCTTTTGGAGATATAGATATTTAGATGTTTGGACAATATTTTTATAACGAAAGTATGAGAAGAATGACCATCGCATTTGGTCAGCTCTTTAATAACATACAAATTAAAAGAAAAGACTCTGCTGGTACTGTTACTCAAGCTATTAAAGTTCCGTTAGCGTATGCACCAAAAGAAAAGTTTTTAGTAAGATTGGATCAGCAACCCGATTTAAATAAAAGAGAATTTGCGATTACATTACCACGTATGAGTTTTGAAATCACAGGTATTAGTTACGATTCAAGTCGTAAACTTACAAGAATGCAGAAGTATAAAACAGTTAAGACAGGTAAAGATGGAAAAATATTAAACTTTAATTACACTCCAGTTCCTTATAATCTGAGTTATACTTTGAATGTATTTACTGCTACGGCTGAAAGTGGATTACAAATCATAGAACAAATTTTACCATTCTTTCAACCAGACTATACGGTAACTGTTAATGCTATACCTGAATTAGATATTAAGAGAGATGTCCCTATCATTTTAAACAATGTAAATTATGAAGATAGTTATAGTGGTGATTTTACAACTAGAAGAGCTGTTGTTTATACTTTAAATTTCACAGCAAAAACTTATCTATTTGGACCAGCATCAACTCAAAAAGTTGTTAAAACTGTACAATCTGATATATATACAGATACTGATACAACAAACAAAGCGAGAGAAGAAAGAATTGTAGTAATTCCAAACCCTACTACGGCAGACGCTGATGATGATTTTGGATTTACTACAACAATAACAAAGTTTGATGATGGTAAAAACTATAACCCATCTACGGATTCAGATGAATAGATAAATAAACATAATATATTATGACTAAATTAGAAGATAAAGTAAATGAAATTTTAGGAATAGATCCTCCAGAAGAACCTAAAAAAGAAATAATTAAACAAGAATTAAAACCAGTAACACTTCGTAAAGAAGATGATAATAAAGCTGATATAGATAACGACTATACTTTCAGCAGAGAAAATTATTATAATCTAATTGAAAGAGGCCAAGAAGCAATTGAAGGAATCCTTGATATTGCTAGAGAAGGTCAACACCCAAGAGCATATGAAGTTGCTGGTCAATTAATTGGACAAGTTGGCGATACCGTAGATAAACTACAAGACTTACAAAAAAAACTTAAAGCATTAAAAGATTTACCTAAAACAGCAAATAACACTATTAAGAATGCTTTGTTTGTGGGGTCTACTGCTGAGTTACAAAAGATGTTAAAGAACAATGTAAATACTGAAACTAAAGACATCACACCTAAAAAATGAATAATAATGATGCATATCTCGGTAATCCGAATCTTAAAAAGATAAATACACCTGTTGAGTTTACACAAGAGCAAATAGTAGAATATCAAAAATGTGCTGATGATCCTATTTACTTTATGTTAAACTATGTTCAAATTGTATCGCTTGATAAAGGTTTAATTCCTTTTGCGATGTATGATTTTCAAAAAAAAATTGTAAAAACAATCCACAATAATAGATTTACAATTTGTAAATTACCTAGACAGTCTGGTAAATCAACTACAACAATTTCTTATCTTTTACATTATGCTTTGTTTAATCCTAATTCTAATATCGCACTACTTGCTAACAAATCATCTACTGCTAGAGATATATTGGGAAGACTACAACTTGCTTATGAAAACTTACCTAAATGGATGCAACAAGGTGTAATCAATTGGAACAAAGGTAATATTGAATTAGAAAACAAATCAACCATAGTCGCCGCTGCCACATCTTCAAGTGCCATTCGGGGAGGTTCATATAATATTATATTCCTTGATGAGTTTGCATTCGTACCAGCGAATATCGCTGAGCAATTCTTTAGTTCAGTTTATCCTACAATTTCATCTGGTAATAAAACAAAAATGATTATTGTATCTACACCTATGGGTATGAATCAGTTTTACAAACTATGGACAGACGCAGAAAATAAACGAAATGATTATATACCAATTGAAGTACATTGGTCAGAAGTTCCTGGCCGAGATCAAAAGTGGAAAGCAGAAACAATAAGAAACACTAGTCAAGAGCAATTCCAACAAGAATTTGAATGTGACTTCTTAGGTTCAGTTGATACTTTAATATCAGGAACAAAGATTAAAGCTACACCATACATGACACCATTACAAGCTAAAGGTGGATTAAATATGTTTGAAAAACCTAAGAAGGATGGACTCTATGTATGTACAGTTGACGTGGCACGAGGGACTGGTAGAGATTATTCAGCGTTTACAATTATAGATGTTCAACAAGTACCTTATAGAGTTGTGTGTACTTACAAGAATAATGAAATTAAACCATATGTGTTTCCAAACATTATAGAACAAGCTTGTAAAGGATACAATGAAGCTCATATTCTTGTTGAAGTCAATGATTTAGGTCAACAAATTTCAGATGCATTACACTATGAGTTAGAATATCCTAACGTATTGATGACGACACAAAAGGGTCGAGCTGGACAAATACTTGGCGCAATGTTCTCAGGTCGTGGTACATCATTAGGTATACGTATGACAAAACAGATAAAAAAGATTGGTTGTGCGAATTTTAAGACGCTTGTGGAGGGTGATAAACTTGTAATCAATGACTTCAATGTCATTGAAGAAATGTCAACTTTTTCACGTAAAGGGGCATCTTGGCAGGCTGAAGAAGGACAAAATGATGACTTGGTTATGTGTTTAGTTATATTTGGCTGGCTCTCTAATCAACCTTATTTCAAAGAATTATCGGATTCAAATATACGTAATCAAATGTATGTAGATAATCAAAAATTGATAGAACAAGATATGGCACCTTTTGGGTTTGTAGATGATGGTATTAATACACCCGAAAATGAAGATACGATTGACGAGTATGGAACACGATGGTATCCTGTCGTAAGAAAGGGTCAATAAACTACACTTTTTTGTTATTATAAATATCTACAACTGATAAAGTTTGAATATGGGCGTAAGAAAACTTACGATTTTTGACGAAATTAAAAAATATAATAGCTAATTAAACAGGAGAAATAACCTATGGCATTTCAAGTATCACCAGGTGTTCTCGTACAAGAAAAAGATATAAGCAGAGTAATTCCTGCGGTCTCTACATCAATCGGAGCAATTGCGGGACAATTCGCAAAAGGTCCAGTTGACGAAATCGTATCAATTTCTAGTGAACAAGAATTAGTAGATACGTTTGGAAAACCCGACTCAACAAATTTTGAGTACTTTTTCAGCGCAGCTAATTTCTTACAATACTCTAACGCTTTAAGAGTAGTACGGGCAACCAATACATCATTAGTAAACGCAACATCAAGTGGAACAGGACTTTTAGTAAGTAATGTTGACGCTTATGAAAACAATTATTCTACAGGACAAGGTTCTGTAGGAACATTCGCAGCAAGATCAGCTGGAACATGGGGAAACAGTTTATTAGTTTCAACTTGTCCATCAGGTAGTGCTTTTGAAGAAATATCAGCAACATTAGTTGACGATGCAGCAGTAGCTGTAGGAGATTTAACTATTATAACTGATTTAGGAAGTGCATTTAATGTTGGAGACATTGTTTCATTTTCTACTACAGCTTCTACATCAGATTTTGATGATGGCGAACAGTACAGAGTAACAGCAATTAACAGTGCAACTTTATCAATCGTACAACACCCAAGAGGATCGGGTGGATTAAAAAGAGTTATTGCTGACAATTCACACATAAAAAGAAAATGGAGATATTATGACGCTGTTGATGGCGCTCCAGGAACTTCACCATGGGTATCTGATAGATCAGGTACAAATGATGAAATACACGTTGTAGTCGTTGACGAAGACGGTGATATTTCAGGAACTCCCGGAGAAGTAATCGAAGTATTTTCTAAAATGTCTAAAGCGTCTGACGCTAAGACACCTCAAGGAGATATCAATTACTACCCAACAGTAATCAAAAATAAATCTAACTACATCTACTGGATGGACCACAACACAGGTGGAACCAATTGGGGAACTGCAGCAACAGGAACAACTTTCACTGCTGTAGCTGATCCAGCGCTAGAATCACTTTCGGGTGGTGTTGCGGGATCTACTGTAACTGACGGTCAATTAAAAACAGCATACGAAAAATTTTCTGATGCTGAAACAGTTGATGTTGGTTTAATTATTGCAGGTCCAAGTGGAAGTACAACTCACGTTGATAATCTTATTACTATTGCAGAAAGTAGAAAAGATGCAATTGTGTTTGCTTCTCCACAAAGATCAGACGTAGTTAATATCACAAACTCAAATACTCAGACAACTAACGTTATCGGTTTCTTTGATTTGATTAGATCATCAAGTTATGTTCTATTCGATAGTGGTTACAAATATGCATACGACAGATACAGTGACGTATATAGATATGTTCCACTAAACGGTGATACAGCTGGTCTAGCTGCTAGAACTGATTTAGTTGCAGACTCTTGGTACTCACCTGCTGGATTTAACAGAGGTGTAATCAGAGGTGCAGTTAAACTAGCATACAATCCAACAAAATCACAAAGAGATGAACTTTATCCTAAGAGAATCAACCCAGTTGCTTCTTTCCCAGGACAAGGTACAGTCTTATTCGGTGACAAAACTGGATTAACTTCACCATCTGCGTTTGACAGAATCAATGTAAGAAGACTTTTCATTGTTTTAGAAAAGGCTATCTCAACAGCTTCTAAATTCCAATTGTTTGAGTTCAATGATGAATTTACAAGAGCGAACTTTAGAAATATAGTTGAGCCATTCTTACGTGAAGTACAAGGTAGACGTGGTATCACAGACTTTTTAGTAGTGTGTGATGAAACTAACAACACAGGTGATGTAATTGATAGAAATGAGTTTATTGCTGAGATATTTATTAAACCAGCAAGAAGTATCAACTTTATTACATTACAATTCATCGCAACCAGAACTGGCGTTTCATTTGATGAAGTCGCAGGTTAATAGTAGAGAAGGAGAAATAAAATCATGGCAAATATAAATGACTTCAAAGCTAAACTTGCTGGCGGTGGCGCTAGAGCCAATCAGTTTAAGGTAACAATGCCTTTCCCTGGTTACGCACAAGTTGGCGGAGAAATAGAAGAACTGGCGTTTTTATGTCGGGCAACATCAATTCCATCTATGGAAGTAGGAACTATTCCTGTTCCCTTTAGAGGAAGAGCTGTTAAAATAGCTGGAGACAGAACCATTCCTAGTTGGTCGGTTACAGCATACAATGATACTAACTTTAAGTTAAGAAATGCTTTCGAAAGATGGCAGAATGGTATCAATAATATGACTGATAATGAAGGATTAACAAATCCTGTTGACTACCAAGTGGATGCGTTTTTAGACCATCTTGACAGAAACGGTAATACGATTAAATCATATACATTGAGAGGTGCTTTCCCAACTTCAATAGGAGCAATCAGTTTAGACTATGACGAACAAACTGCGATTGAACAATTTGAAGTTACGTTTGAGTACCAATACTTTGAAACTAATACAACTACTTAATAGTTTTAAAGGGGGCGTAAAAACCCCCTTTCAAAACTTGTATAAGTAGTAGTATAACAGGAGAATATTATGGCTGAATTATTTGGCTTCTCGATAACACGATTAAAGAAACAAGCTGATCCAAAACAAAGTTTTGCGACTGCACAAGCAGATGACGGTACACAAACTGTTTCCGCTGGTGGTCACTTTGGTTCGTACTTGGATATGGAAGGTACTGCTAAAACAGAGCAGGACTTAATTCGTAGATATAGAGAAATCGCAATACACCCCGAGTGTGACATGGCAATAGAAGATATTGTTAATGAAGCTATCGTGGCTAATGAGTTGAAAGATGCCGTAAGAGTTAATCTAATAGATTTACCTTATGGAAAAGATATAAGAAGAAAAATAGAAGATGAGTTCCAAGAAGTTTTAAGATTATTAAACTTCAATACAAAGGGACATGATATTTTTAGAAGATGGTACGTTGACGGAAGAATTTTCTATCAAAAAGTTATTGATAGAGAAAGTCCTAAAAAAGGTATCACCGAATTAAAATACCTTGATCCACGTAAAATCAAAAAGATTAGAGAAGTAAGAAAGAAAAGACCTGATGTACCTAGTCCATCAGCGTTGAATAGTCTTGCTGTTGTAGATGAATTTGTTGAATATTTTTTATTTAATGAAAGAGGTCTATCTGGTACTACCGGTCAAAGTGGTATGAAGATTGCACCTGATACAATAGCTTTCTGTCCATCAGGATTAATTGACCAAAACAAAAACATGGTGTTGTCTTATTTACATAAGGCGATCAAACCAGTTAATCAATTAAGAATGATTGAAGATGCTGTAGTTATCTATCGTATAGCTAGAGCACCTGAAAGAAGAATATTTAAGATTGATGTAGGTAACTTACCAAAAGTAAAAGCTGAACAATATTTAAGAGATGTTATGGCTCGTTATAGAAACAAATTAGTTTATGACGCAAACACAGGTGAGATCAGAGATGATAGAAACTATATGTCAATGTTGGAAGACTTCTGGTTACCAAGTAGAGAAGGTGGTCGTGGTACAGATATTACTACATTACCTGGTGGTCAAAACTTAGGTGAGATAACTGACGTAGAATATTTTAGAGCGAAATTATATCGTTCTCTAAATGTTCCTGTAAGTCGTTTAGAATCATCTTCGGGTTTTAATCTAGGTAGAGCTTCAGAAATTACAAGAGATGAATTGAAATTTACGAAGTTTGTACAAAGATTAAGAAAGAAATTTACTGAACTGTTCAATGATATTTTAAGAACGCAATTAGTCTTAAAAGGTATCATCGCTGAAACAGATTGGTATACAATTAGAGATACATTACAATATGATTTTCTACAAGATGGTCATTTCGCAGAATTGAAACAGACTGAATTGTTAAGAGAAAGATTAGCCTTAGCAAATGAGATGAGAGATTACGTAGGTAAGTTTTTCTCAGTAGAATATATTAGAAAAAATGTATTAAAACAAAATGATAGAGAAATTGAAACTATGGATAAACAAATTAAAACAGAAATTAAAACTGGTATTATCCAAGACCCAATGGCTCAAGTATCAAACAATGATGAAAATATAGGAGAAACAAATGAGTGATGAAGTAAAAAACTTTATAGATAAAATTCAAGCTGGTGATAATGCTTCAGCTGGAGATGCATTCAAAGATGCATTAAGAGCTAAAGTAGGAGACTCTTTAGACAATCATAGAAAAGAAATTGCAAGTAGTTTATTTAATGGAATAGAAGCTGAACCGCATAGTGACCCAAAACCTCATGTTGCTGATGTTGGAACTTTTACTCAATCTGGTAAAGTAGTTACTAGAGATGGTTTGGATGGTGAGGCAGAACTTGATTTATCTGTTGGAGCTGATGATAATGCAGATCAGTAGTATCGTAAAAGAAAATCTTTTAATCGATTCTAAATCATTTAATGGATTAACTCCATTAATGAAAGAAGCAATTACAGACTTTTTCAAAATAGTAGAAAAAGAAACTGGAAATATTATACAAAAGGTTGATAACGCTGTAACAAAAGTAGCAAGTTTTCATAATATAGATACAAACACAGTTTATGAATATTTTGATAAAGAAACATTAGAACAATTAGGAGAAAAATAAATGTCAACTTTCATAGTAAAAGGAGTGGTAGTAACCAATCCAAGTTTAAATAATATTGGTAAAGCACGATTCGTTAGAGTTGTTGCAACTGCTGGAACAGTAACAGGAGAAGTAAGATCATTAGATAGTACTGTACTAGGTAATTTTTATTTACATGCTGCAGGAGATTCTGTTATTATAGAAAAAGCACCAGATGATAAAATTACATCAGCTACTTCAAAAGTAACTGCTGTAGGATCACCTAGAAGTTAATATGGCTGATACAGTAACAACACAAACAATCACAGATACTTCTGGTATTAAGTACGTAGTTAAACTTACAAACTTATCAGATGGTACTGGAGAAACTTTAGTTAACAAAGTTGATGCATCAACAACAACATTTATGACTGAAGATGGTACTAGAAAATTATCTAAAATTTGGTATTCAATTAATACTAACAATAACAAGTCTGGTATAGAACTAATATGGGACGGTGTTACTGATTCCACTGCAGTACTTTTATCAGGTCAAGGTTATTGGGACCTAAGAGTAACCGGAAACGAAATTCCAAACAATGCAACAACACCAACGGGTGATGTTTTACTATCAACAAAGAATTTTGTAAGTGGTGATAATTATACGATTATAGTAGAGTTTAGGTAAAAAATATTATAAATATTACAAAGAGAGAGAATTTATGAAGTTAATATCCGAAGAAGTACAAAATGCCGAATACCTGATCGAGGAAAAAAACGGTAAAAAAGAATATAAGATTAAGGGTGTATTCTTACAATCAAATATTAAAAATAAAAATGGAAGAGTCTATCCTAGAGAAATCTTGGTTAGAGAAGTGAATAGATACACTAAAGAATTTATCAATAAAAATAGAGCTTTTGGCGAGTTAGGGCATCCTGATGGACCAACGGTAAACTTGGAGAGAGTTTGTCATATGGTGAAATCATTAACACCTAATGGCGATGATTTTATTGGTGAAGCAAAAATAATGGACACGCCTTATGGTAAGATTGTAAAAGGTCTTATTGATGAGGGTGCTCAACTAGGGGTTTCTAGTAGGGGTATGGGTTCGATTATTAATAGAAATGGTATAAACTTTGTTAAAGATGACTTTTATCTTGCCACAGCAGCTGATATTGTTGCTGATCCCTCTGCGCCAGACGCCTTTGTTGAAGGTATTATGGAGAGTAGAGAGTGGACTTGGGATAACGGTATACTTAAACAGGTTGATTTAGAGGCTTGGAAACAACAAGTACGGGCTGCTAAACAAAGAAGTTTAGAAGAAACTAAACTAAAAATCTTTGAATCATTTCTTAAAAAACTCTAATCTTATAAATATCTGTACAAGAGAAATTTATAAACGTTTATAAATCAAAAGGAGATTTCTAATGGCCGAAACAAAAAATATTGAGGCGGTAGAAGCAAAAGTAGTGGCTGAGGCAACAAATCCATCTGCAGATGCTCCTAAAAGAGGCGCTGTTCCTGCTGAACCTACACATCTGAAAAATGATGCTGAAGATTTAGGAGCACCTGTTGTTAAACCGACAGACAGCAACCCTGACGCAACAAAAAAAGTTAAGACTGTTTCTGGACAAGCTCCTCAAGCACATGCTGGTTCTGCTGACGCAATGCCAAAATTGAAAGAGGAAGACGATTCAGAAGCAAAAGACGATAAGAAAAAAACAGAAGTTGAAGAAGGCGAAATGCCACAAGCTGCTCTAGATGCATTAAAAAAATCTGGAAAAGATGTTACTAAAAAAGACGACAAAGAAGATGTTAAAGAAGAATCAGAAGATGATTTTATTGACGTATCTGCTGATGTCGCCGCTTTAACTAAAGATGAAGACTTATCTGAAGAGTTTAAAACTAAGGCTGCAACAATTTTCGAAGCTGCTGTTAACGCAAATGTTAAAGAAGCAAAGAAAAAATTGACTGCGTCTTATGAAGAAAAGTTAAAAGAAGAAGTAGAAGCTTCTAAAGTCGAACTAGTTGAGAAAGTTGACTCATACATGAACTATGTTATCGAAGAATGGATGGCAGAAAATAAACTAGCGATTGAAAGAGGAATCAAGGGCGAAATAGCTGAGGATTTCATAGGTGGTCTTAAAAAATTATTTGAAGATCATTACATTGATGTTCCAGATGAAAAATATAACGTACTTGAAGATCAAGCTTCTAAAATAGAAAACCTTGAGAAGAAACTTAACGAACAAATCGAAAAGAATGTTGAATTAAACTCAGCAAAAAGCGTATTAGTAAGACAAGACATCATTGATGCATCGTCTTCTGATTTAGCTGACACTGCTAAAGAGAAATTTAACAAACTTGCTGAAGAAGTTGAGTTTACAAATGAGGAAGACTTTAAAACTAAAGTAGCTACTATTAAAGAAAGTTATTTTGGTTCTAAAAAAGAAGTGAATACACAAGAAGTAGATGATGTAGCGGTAAACGATGGATTAACTGATTCAGTTGATCTTAATAAAAGCATGGCTGCTTATACCGCCGCTATAAGTAAAACAAAAGACATTAAATTGTCTAACAAATAAAAATATAGGGGAGAGAACGATAATGTATTTATCAGAAACTTACGAAAAAAAATGGCAGCCAGTCCTAGAACACCCTGATCTTCCAAAGATCACGGATTCTTACAGACGAGCCGTTACAGCTACAATCTTGGAAAACCAAGAAAGAGCACAAAAAGAGGATCAAGCTTTCTTAAATGAAGCTGCTCCTACAAACAACACTAGTGGAACTGCAAATTGGGATCCAATTTTAATTTCATTAGTAAGAAGAGCAATGCCTAACCTTATCGCTTACGATATCGCTGGCGTTCAACCAATGACAGGCCCAGTAGGCCTTATCTTTGCAATGAGATCAAGATACACTTCTAAAACTGGCGGAGAAGCTATGTTCGATGAAGCAGATACTGATTTCTCTGGAAGAAATGCTGCTGCTGACTCAACTGCAGGTCAAACTGCTGGTGGTCACTCTGGTACAAACCCATCAGTTTTAAATGATGCATCCCCTGGGACGTATAAAAAATCTGAAGGTATGACTACGGCTACGGCTGAGGCATTAGGTGATGCTACTGCTAATCAGTTTGCTGAAATGGCTTTCTCAATCGAGAAATCTACAGTAACTGCTAGAAGTAGAGCTCTTAAAGCTGAATACACTATGGAATTAGCTCAAGATTTAAAAGCTATCCACGGTTTAGATGCTGAAACAGAACTTGCAAATATTCTATCTGCTGAAATCCTTTCGGAAATCAACAGAGAAGTTGTAAGAACAGTTTACATCAATGCTGAAAAAGGTGCATCTGCTAACACAGGAACAGTAAATACTACTACAGAAGGTATCTTTGATTTAGATACTGACTCAAATGGTAGATGGTCAGTTGAGAGATTCAAAGGACTAATGTTCCAAGTTGAAAGAGAAGCTAATGTTATTGCACAGAGAACAAGAAGAGGAAAAGGTAATATGATTATCTGTTCTTCTGATGTTGCATCTGCGCTTCAAATGGCTGGTGTATTAGATTACACTCCTGCATTAAACAATAACCTAAACGTTGACGATACTGGTAATACTTTTGCTGGTGTATTAAACGGTAGATTTAAAGTATATATTGATCCATACAGTGCGAACAATACTGGTAAACAGTTTTTCGTAGTTGGATACAAAGGAACTTCACCTTACGATGCTGGTATGTTCTATTGTCCTTATGTGCCACTTCAAATGGTTAGAGCAGTTGGCCAAGATACGTTCCAACCGAAAATTGGTTTCAAGACTAGATATGGTCTTATTGCTAATCCTTTCGCAGAAACAGGCGCTCAGTCTGGTGCTACTACTGCGGTTGATAACGCTGGTTCAGCTAACTCAAACAGATACTACAGAAGAGTCCAAGTTGCGAACTTAATGTAATAGTTGTTTATAAAATATCTAAAAAGGCGGGGCCTAAAAAACCTCGCCTTTTTTGTATAAAGAGTACAATGTAACGAAAAAGATAGAACCCAATGTATATGATGGCTCTATGGGCGTTGTATTAGGGTGTATATTTAACCCTAGTAAGTGTAAGTCAATTAAAAGAGCTAATGAAGATGAAAAGACATGGAAAGAAGTAGATAAATAGTATTATGACAATTACAAATTCTTTATTACGTCAACCCACTAAACTAGATTATGCGTCACCAACGCAGTTTAAGTTTAGTATAATTAAACTACCAAAAGTAGAATACTTTTGTACAGCAGTAAATATACCTGGTATTAACTTAGGTGGTTCACCTGTACAAGCAACCCCACTAAAAGATATTCCATTACCTGGCGATAAGTTAACTTATGAACCCTTACAAATGTCTTTTTTAGTAGATGAAAATTTAGAGAACTTCCAAGAAATCCATGGTTGGTTAGTTGGATTAGGTTTCCCTAGAGATCATACAGAATTTAGAAATTTAGTATCTTCTGGTAATGATAGATTTCCTAATAGAAATTCATCATCAGTAAGTACTGAAATAGGTAAAGTTAAATATGGAGCTACTGATGTTGGTAGTACATATTCAGATGCTACTCTAACAATATTATCCAGTAAAAATAACGCTGAATTAGAAGTAAGATTCAGAGATGTTTACCCGACAGGAGTAACTGGATTACAATATAATCAACAAGCCGCTGACGTTGATTATTTAACAGCAACAGTTTCGTTTAATTATACAATATATGATTTTGCGTTAGCTGGTGCTTCAGCAACAGCTGTGACTACAAGTTAACACGACTAAATAGTTAATGAATTATAAAATGGAGATATATTATGACCTTAGAAGAATTGCAAGAGTTAGCTGATAAGGACCTTAAAATAAATGATACTGAATTAGATTTAGAATCATTAAAAACCCCACAACTACATAACAAATTTTTAAAACATTTAACAATGTATAAATTAATGTTAAGTCGTAGTGAAACTGAATACAATATTTTAAAAAGAGAAAAGTGGGAATACTACACAGGTAAAGCAAACCCTCAAGTGTATATTGATAAACCTTTTAGTTTCAAATTACTTAAAACAGATGTTGACAAATATCTATTCGCAGATATAGATTTACAAAAATTAAAACAGAAAGTAGATTACTTAAATACAACAGTAGATTTTTTAGATAAAACAATTAGACAAATAGCAAATCGTGGCTTTACAATAAAGAATGCTATTGATTGGAGAAAATTTACTAGTGGCGCTATCTAATGTCCCTTACTCGTTATATTATTATTGATAAGGTAAATGAAGTTTATCTTAAAGTAGAAGCTGATGCTGATATTAGACGAGAGATAGGTCAATTTTTTACTTTCGAAGTTCCTGGTTATAAGTTTATGCCACAATACCGTAACAGAGTTTGGGACGGTAAGATACGTTTATTCTCATATGCAACTGGTAAAATATATACTGGTTTATATCCTTATATTATTAATTGGTGTAAAGATAATGATGTGCACGTTGTTGATGGTACTAAAATAAAACACAATAAAGTAGATGACAAGAAGGTAGAAGACTTAATCAAAGCTCTTAAATTACCTTTCGAAGTACGAGATTATCAAAAGGCAGCGTTTAAATATTCGGTAGAACAAGATAGATGTTTACTCGTATCCCCAACAGCATCTGGTAAATCTCTTATTGCTTATCTTATGGTGATCTTTAATTTATTAAGATTAAAAGATACAAAACAAGATAGAATACTAATTATTGTACCAACTACTTCACTTGTAGAACAATTATTCAAAGATTTTAAAGATTATGGATACAATAGTGAAAGAAATATACATAAAATATATCAAGGACATGATAAAGAAACAACTAAAAGAGTTATAATATCTACTTGGCAATCAATTTATAATCTACCTAAGAAGTGGTTTGAAAAATTTGGTATGATAATAGGAGATGAAGCTCATCTATTTAAAGCTATGTCATTAACTAAATTGATGACAAAACTAGAGAAATGTAAATATCGAATCGGTCTAACAGGTACACTTGATGGAACAAAAACTCACAGGTTAGTATTAGAAGGCTTGTTTGGTACAGTTAATAAAATCGTATCTACAAGTGAATTGATGATGAAGAAACAACTTGCCAAACTAAAGATTATGTGTTTAGTTTTACAACATGATAAAACAGCTAGACACTTCTTAAAAGATAAGTCTTATCAGGAAGAAATGGATTATCTTGTTTCAAATACCAAAAGGAATAAATACATACGAAATTTATGCTTGTCTTTACAAGGTAACTCATTATGTCTATTTCAATATGTTGAAAAACATGGTAAAATACTCAAAGAGTTAATTGAAGAAAATGCTGGAGATCGAAAAGTATTTTATATCCATGGAGGGGTAGAGGCAGATGCAAGAGAACAAGTTAGAGAAATTACAGAACAAAGTCAAGACGCCATTATTATCGCCAGTTACGGTACATTTTCTACTGGTATCAATATTCGTAATTTACACAACATTATTTTTAGTAGCCCTAGTAAGAGCCGTATAAGAAATTTACAAAGTATTGGTAGAGGATTACGTCTGAAAGATAACAATTCTTCAGCTACTTTATATGATATAGCAGATGATATATCTTATAATAATAAGGATAATTATACTTTAGCTCATTTTAAAGAACGAATCAACATTTACAATAGTGAAGACTTTGAATATGAAATACACAATATTGAATTAGATAAATAGTATTATGATAGAAAAACAATTAGATAGTCCTATAAAGATAGTTAAACTTATTAATGGTGATGATGTGGTTTGTGTATTACCTAAGTTACAATTGGGTGAAAATTCTAAATTGTTAAGATTAGAAAAACCGTTTCAATTAAAATATATACCACAGTTAACTCCTGTAGGTATCAAAGATTATGTAGCACTTATAAAGTGGGCGGCCTATACACCAGATGAACTTATTACTATCCCAAAAGATAAGATATTAACTATCACTAACGCCGGTGTTGATATGATTAAAAGCTACTTCCACGTAGCTAAAGACTACTCAACGAATAGAGAAATTCCTAAAGATAAACCATACAATAGAAGACGACTAACTGATAATGAAAATGAAGAACTGAATGAAATATTTAATGAAAATTATGATGATAACGGAACTATTCACTAATAACTATATTGACTCTATTTCTTATCATCGCTCAACACGCTCTATTATAAGCATTTTTGAGCAAAAGTCAATACTGATTTGAAAATTATTACCAAGTAATTTTTTACTATTATATTGAACGAACATTGACAAAAACAACAAAGTGTAGTATATTAATATTATGGCAGCAAAAAAAGAACATTACGTAAATAACAAAGACTTTTTAGAGGCAATGACAGCCTACAAAAAAGAAGTAAATAAATCAAAAAAACAAAAAAAAGATAAACCATTAGTGAGTAATTATATTGGTAGTTGTTTTCTAAAGATTGCAAATCATTTATCGTTCAAACCTAACTTCATTAATTACACATTTAGAGATGATATGATTAGTGATGGTATTGAAAATTGTTTACAATATTTGGACAACTTTGATCCAGCAAAATCAAAGAATCCTTTTGCTTATTTTACTCAAATAATTTATTACGCCTTCATCAGAAGAATCCAAAAAGAAAAGAAACAAGTCACAATTAAACATAAACTTATTATGGATAATAATTATGATGATATGACTTTACAACCACATGAAGATGGCGGGTTTACAAATCAATTTAGAGAGTTCTTACAAAAAAATATAAGAATGAAAGAACCTGTAAAAAAGAAGAAGACTGTTAAAAAGAAAGCTAAAGTTAAAGCTACTCTTAAATTTTTTGGTTAAATTATGAAAATCGCTTTGTTAAATGATACACACTTCGGTGCGAGAAACGATAGTCCTGCGTTTTTGGATTACTTTATGCGTTTCTATGAGGAATTGTTTTTCCCATATCTTAAAGAACACAATATAAAAACTCTTATTCATTTAGGTGATGTTGTTGATAGAAGAAAGTTTATCAACTTTAAAACAGCTCATGTTTTTAGACAAAGGTTTATGAAAAGGTTATGGCAAGAGGGTATAGATACTCATATCATATTAGGGAACCATGATACTTATTACAAAAATACAAATGACGTAAACTCAATTACAGAATTGTGTACAACATATGATGGTAAGAATGAACCTTGGATTTACTCTAAAACAACAACTGTTAATTTTGATGGTTTAGATATTTTAATGATACCTTGGATTTGTGATGATAATTTAGAGCACTCTAAAGAACAAATAAAAAATAGTAAAGCTCAAATTGCTATGGGTCATTTAGAGATTAAAGGCTTTGAGATGCATAATGGTACATACAACAATCAAGGATTAGATAAGTCAACATTTAAAAGATTTGAAAAAGTTATATCTGGACACTTTCATAAAAAATCAGATGATGGACAAATATATTATTGTGGTAATCAATATGAAATTACGTGGTCTGACTACAAGTGTCCAAAAGGGTTTCATATATTTGATACAGATACTAGAGAACTATTACGAGTACCTAATCCAATTAGAATACATAGAAAGTTAATTTACAATGATAAAGAGGAAGACTATTCTAAAAAAGACTTGTCAAGCTTTGAAAATACATTTGTAAAAATATTTGTTACTAATAAAACAAATGAAGAAATGTTTAATAACTTAATTGATAGATTCCATAATACAATTAATGTACATGAAATTAATATTATAGAAGATTTAACTACAGATATAACAACAAGTATAAAAGAAGATATACTTGACCAAGGGGAAGATACGTTAACCTTTCTAGGTAATTATGTAGAACAAGCTGATACTAAATTAGATAAACAAAAACTTAAAAAAACTATAAAAGAATTGTTTAGTGAGGCTATTGAGAGGTGATTATATTTAAAAAAATTAAATGGAAAAACTTTTTGTCAACAGGTAATACCTTTGTTGAGATTGATTTAACTAAAGCTCAAATGACCTTGTTGATTGGAGCTAATGGTTCTGGTAAATCAACACTATTAGACGCTATTTGTTTTGCACTATTCAATAGACCATTCAGACAAATCAAAAAAGAACAAATAGTAAATACAATTAACAATGGAGATACTCGTGCTGAGATAGATTTTCAAATTGGTACAAAATCATTTAAAGTTATAAGAGGTATTAAACCTAGTATATTTGAAATTTATAGTGATGGTGTATTATTGAATCAAGACGCTTCAAGTATAGACTATCAAAATGTTTTAGAAGATCAAATATTAAGATTAAACTACCGAGCATTTAAACAAATAGCTGTATTAGGTTCATCATCATACCAACCGTTTATGCAAATGAGACCAAGACATAGACGAGAAGTTGTTGAGGAGATTTTAGATATAAGAGTTTTATCTCATATGGATATATTGACTAGGAATCAACAAACTGCTTTATCAAAAAAAATTAATGAAGCTAGACATCAATGTGATCTAATTGAATCAAAATATGAATTAGAAACAAAACATTTTGAGAACTTAAAGAATAGAAGTCTTGGCGATATGGATATTAAGAAGCAAAAACTAGAAAAAAATACTGATGCCAAAGAACAATATTTAAGAAAGATACAAAGATTAGATACAGATTATATAAAATTAGAAGAAACTATTAAAGATAAAAATAAGTTTGAAAGTAAACTAAAACAATTAGAAAAACTAGAAACTAAAATAGAACAAAATCTAGTAACACATGAAGCCAATTTAAATTTTTTTAAAGAAAACGATAACTGTCCTACTTGTACTCAAAAGATACAAACTGAATTTAGGAGTGAAAAACAAACATATGAGAAAGCCAAAATTGTAACTTTGAATGATGGTATGAAGGATTTACTAAAAGAGATATCAAAAGTAGAAGGTCAATTACAAGACTTTAATAAAATATCAGAAAAGATGTATGAAACTAACATTGAAATGTCAAAACTCAATACCTCTATTGATGAATTGAAAAAGTTTAGTGATAGTTTACATAATGAAATATTGTTACTTGAAGGAAAAGAAGATGATAGTACCACTGTTGAAGAACATATAATACAACTTAAAACTGAATTACAAAAAATAAAAATTGAATTAGAGAAGATAATAGAAGAAAAGAAATACATTGATGTTGTAAGAGAAATACTTTCAGATAAAGGTGCTAAGGCAAAGATAATCAAAAAGTATTTACCTATTATGAATACACTTATAAATCAATATCTACAATCTATGGACTTCTTTATAAACTTCAATTTAGACGAGGAGTTTAATGAAACAGTAAAGAGTCGTTATAGAGATGTATTTGAATATAATAGTTTTAGTGAGGGTGAGAAAATGAGAATAGATTTGGCACTAGTGTTTACTTGGCGGGCCATTGCTAAAATGAAGAATAGTGCTAATACAAACCTAATGGTTCTTGATGAAATTTTTGATAGTAGTTTAGATGGTCAGGGAACAGATGACTTCTTTAAGATAGTAAGACAGATGAATACTGAAAACATCTTTATTATATCACACAAAGGAGATATATTATTTGATAAATTTACTAATATAATCAAGTTTGAAAAAGAACATAATTTTACGAGGTTAACAAATGGCTAAAGAAATAAAACTAATACCACCAACTGATCCAAGAGTACAATCAGCAATCGCACCATTTAGTGATGATATGTTGAAAGATGAGGGGTTTAAAGATAGAAAAGAGTTAAGCGATTCTATGTTTACTGCTATGAAAAAGTATGGTGGAATAGGTTTAACTTGTAATCAAGTTGGATTACCTTTCAATATGTTCGTATTAGGAGATCATGTAGGTTTAGAAAATGGTTTAAAGATGGCTTGTTTTAATCCTATAATTATATCAACAGGTGTAGAGAAAGTTGCGATGAAAGAAGGTTGTTTAACTTTTCCATTTGTATTCTTAATGATTACAAGACCTAGAAAATGTGTAGTCAAATATGAAGATGAAAACGGTGATTTAAAAGAAGGTAGTTTAGACGGTATGATGAGTCGGATATTTCAACACGAATACGACCATATATTTGGAAAGAACTTTACTGAACATGCTAGTAAGTTGAAACTAGATAGAGCATATAAAAAAGCAGAGAAACAAATGGATAAAGCTGTAAAATTACGTGCCGGTAAGAAAGACCATAGATACTTACCATAGAACATTGACATTTTAAAACAAACCTGATAGTATTATATTATGACATACAAACCATACTTTATGAAAGATGTAATAGATAACTCTAATAAAGAGTTATTTAATGTTATATCTACTTTCGCTGGTGGTGGTGGGTCTTCTACCGGTTATAGATTAGCAGGTGGTAAGATATTATGTGTAAACGAATTTGTAGAAGCAGCCATTGAAACATATGGGGCAAACTATCCAAAAACTCCAATATTAGATGATGATATAAAGAAACTTACAGGTGAAGACTTTTTAAGAGTTGCGAATATTAAGAAAGGTGAGTTAGATATACTAGATGGCTCGCCACCATGTTCTGCGTTTAGTATCGCAGGTAAAAGAGAAAAAGGTTGGGACCAAGAAAAGATATATTCAGATGGTAAAAAAGTAGAGAATATAGAAGACTTATTCTTTGAATTTACTAGAATTACAGCAGACATAATGCCAAAGGTTGTTATTGGTGAAAATGTTGCTGGTATAACTATGGGTGAAGCAATAGAATATAGAAATAGAATTATAAACGAATTTGATAAGATGGGTTACGAAACTGTATATAAAGTAATGAGTGCCGCTGATTTTGAAACACCACAAGATAGAAAAAGATGTTTCTTTGTAGCGATAAGACACGACATTATGGAAAAAGCAGGTCTTAACTTTATGACTTTAGAAAACGAGATATATCCAGAGCCAGTTACACCTAAACACATAGGAGTAAGAGAAGCGATAGAAGATGTGGTTAATGACCCAGAACAAGAGAAAGAGTTATTTGAGTATGTACAAAATGGCTTTCAAAAGAAGTGGATTGAACTATTAGAATTTAATCCAAAGAAACATAGAAAACCTAGTGATCCAGACTTTATTGATATAAACCCTAAAAGATCAATGTTTAATATGATTAGACCAGCGCCACATTTACCTTGTCCAACACTAACACAAAGAGGACAACAGATGAGTGTATCAGGTGTTTTTCATTATGCGAAAAATCGTAAGTTTACTATACCAGAATTAAAGAGATTGATGGGTTTACCAGAAGATTTTAAACTAGAAGGTAAGTTTGATAAACAAGCTGAGAGAATCGGTAGAATGGTTGCACCCCTAATGATGAAGAATCTAGCGTCTAATATATACGAAAAAGTGTTAAAAAGAACAAAGTAAGAACACTATACCCCAAAAACCCTAGTATTACCAACGCAATTTAAAGGGTTGACTTCTTAGCTGATCCTGATAGTATTAGCTACATGGACACACAAACAATTAATTTAGATACAAAATCAATACTCGCAAAGTTAATCGCTACCGAGAATATTCAAGTACAACATAACAAAGTTAAAACCGCTTCGTTTGATACGAAACATAGAGTTTTAACATTACCAGTTTTCAAAAATCAAAAAGGTGATGTGTACGATATGTTAATCGCACACGAATGTGCTCATGCTTTACATACTCCAACAGATGGTTGGGCTAGTATCATGCATGATGATTCTTTAAGATCATATGTTAATGTATTAGAAGATTGTAGAATAGATAGAATTATACAAAAACAATACCCAGGTGTTGTTAAGAATTACTTAAATGGTTTTGATATATTAGAAAAACAAAATTTCTTTGGTACTAATGGTAAAGACCTAAACAAAGAATTAATGTTGATTGATAAAATCAACTTGTTCTATAAGTCTTCAAAAAGATTACCGATTTCTTTCTCCTCTGTTGATAACAATTGGTTAAGTAAGGTTGACGCATTAAAAACGTTTGATGATGTTGTTAATCTTGCTAAACTAATGTTAGAATGGCAGAAAAAAGATTTAGAGAAGTTAAAAAAATTACCTGACTTTGATAAACATTTAATCTCAGACAATTATAATCTTAATGATGATGAGAGCGAAAACGAAGACGAATCAAATAGTGAAGAGTCTAGTGAGAATGGTGAAAGTCAACAAGCCGAAGACAATGGCGAAGATAAAAAAGATGGTGAAGAACAGACTGCTGTAAATTCAGAGGCAAAAGAAGGTGGTGGTAAAGGTGTTGCGCCAGGTGTTTTAGTTTCAATTACTAATGAGAACATGGAATCTAAAATGTCAAGTTTACATGACCAAGAAAAAAGTTATTCATATTTTACTTTACCAAAAGTTAAATTAAACGATATGATTGTTTCTAATAATAAGTTTTTAAATGATATGAGAAAACACATATTAGATTGTACTAGAAAATATCCAAGTGACTTGATATATTACAATTGGTTAAAAGGTGCATACAAAAATTTTAAAAACGAGAATAAGAAAACAGTAATGTATCTTGTTAAAGAGTTTGAAATGAAAAAAGCAGCTACTGCTTATAAGAGATCAAGTACAGACAAGACAGGTACTATTGACCCTCTAAAATTAAAAGATTACAAATTCAGTGATGATATATTTAAAAGATTAACTATTACACCAGACGCTAAAAATCATGGTATGATTATGATGTTAGATTGGTCAGGTTCAATGTGTGATAGTATTAAACAGACTACAGAACAACTAATGAATTTAGTTTGGTTTTGTCAAAAGGTTAATATACCTTATGAAGTTTATTTCTTTACAAGTGAGATTGGTGAATCAGCTTGGGATAAAAATAGAGAAAGTAAACAAGGTGGCGAAGTTTTTACTTACAAATATGGTGACGCAATTATGGACAAATGTCATTTAGTTTGTATCGCTAATAACAGAATGAAAAAAACTAAACTAGATGAGTCATTAATGTATATCTGGTCAATGGCATTATCATATCATGGTAGATACAGTAATGGTACTAGAGATATGTGGGAAGGCGATAACTTTAATTGTCCGTCAGAATATTACTTAGGTTCTACTCCATTAAATCAAGCCATTGTTGCGTTGAATGAAATGATACCTATATTTAAAAACAAAAACAAGATTGAAAAAATGTCAGTGATTACTCTTACAGACGGCGGCGCTAATTGGTGTTTCGGGTCTACTATGGGCGATGATGGTAAGTCTAATATTCAACATGGTTCTACACCAGTTATTAAAGTTGGTAAAAAATCTTATACATCAAAAGACAATGATAGATTTTATAGAAATGGTGAATACACTGGTTTATTATTAGATATTATCAGACAAAGACATGGTGTATCAACTATTGGTTTCTTTGTTACTAAAAAATTAAGAACATGGGATATGGATTCTTACATTGGTGACTATAAAGATTACGCTGATAAAGAATTAAAAAGAGCTAAGATAAGATCATCAATGACTAAAAATAGATTTGCTCAAGTACCACAAACAGGTTACAGTAAATACTTCTTATTGAATGGTAAAAAAATGAATATTGAGAATACTAATTTAGATTCTATAAATGATAATATGAAAAGTGGTGGTATCGCTAAAGTATTTAAAAAGTCAATGAAAGGGCGAATCGCTAGTAGAATATTGTTAAACCAATTTATTCAGGAGGTTGCGTAATGAATAAGATAGACATATCAACGCAATTTAATGGGTTGACAATTAAAACTAATCCTGATATAATTAATGTATAAACTATGAAAAAAAAGGAGTACAACACTATGATAGACTTAAACACTAGTCAAAAAGAACAAGTATCCGTTTTGTATAAACACTACAAGTCAGATACTCTTACTAGAGCTGAGATCAATTCTCTAGTATCAAAAAAGAAATTAAAAAACCCATCGTGGTTAAAGACAGATAAGTACAAAGTTGACAGAGGTACTTACAAGTTGCCACTTGAAGGTAAAGCTACCGAGAACGAACAGTTAATGGAAGCGCCTGTTGAAGATAAGAAGACAGAAGCCGCTTATGTTGTTTCAAGTTTGGTAGGTAATATAGTTCCAAAAAAAGATCCAATCTTTGTAAGTTTTGGTAACTATCCAGATGTAAAACAAATTGTTAAATCGAATCAATTTTATCCTGTGTTTATTACAGGTCTTTCAGGTAATGGTAAAACGATGGGTGTAACTCAAGCGTGTGCCGAGTTGAAAAAAGAATTGATCAGAGTTAATATTACTATTGAGACAGATGAAGACGATCTACTTGGTGGTTATAGATTAAAAGATGGCCAGACTGTATGGCAGAATGGTCCTGTAATTGAGGCGATGGAAAGAGGCGCTGTTCTTTTACTTGATGAGGTTGACTTGGCAAGTAATAAGATTATGTGTTTACAACCTATCCTTGAGGGTTCAGGTGTCTTTGTTAAAAAGATTAACAAATTCGTTAAACCAAAAGATGGCTTTAATGTTATCGCTACTGCGAATACAAAGGGTCAAGGTTCCGAAGACGGTAAGTTTATCGGTACTAATGTTTTAAACGAAGCGTTTTTGGAAAGATTTCCAATTACCTTTGAACAATCTTATCCAACAATGAAGATTGAAAAAAAGATACTAACCAACACTTTAAAAGCCGCTGGTAAGACAGATGACAAGTTTATTGACAAGTTGACTACTTGGGCAGATGTTATCAGAAAAACTTATTTTGATGGTGGTGTTGATGAGATTATCTCAACTAGAAGACTGGTACATATCACACAAGCGTTTGCTATCTTTGATAACAAAATGAAAGCAATTCAAATGTGTACTAATAGATTTGATGATGATACAAAGAATTCGTTTGTAGAGCTATATACGAAGGTTGACGCTGGCGCCAATGCTGAAAGCATTATGGAAGACCAGAAGAAATCTGATCTAGCTGAACAAATGAAGGACAATGATAGTGAGTCAAGTGACGAGGAGGATTCTTCTGGTTACTAAAACCTATCATCATAGTGTAGTCCTTGAGGGTGGTGTAGTGGCCACCCTCGCTATTCTACATTTTAGAGTGCGTCAATACAGACCATTTACTTATCAATAGTTTTACTGTATTATTACATTATGAATCAAACAGAAATAAAAATAAAAATACCAGTTGCAAAAGGCCTAGTCTTTATAGAAGCAAAAGAAATAGATATTGACCTTATAAAATCTATTAAAGAAAATAAAAAATTAAATAGTAGAAAATTAGACCCAAAAACAGTTTCAAAATTTAAATCACTAATAGCAAGAGACAAATACAATGTAGAATTAAATATACCACCTTGTGTAAGTGAAGACTATGAGTTGATTTCAGGCGAGCACAAATATCAATCACACATAGTTTCTAATAAAAAAAAGATAATAGTTGCAATAATAAAATTTATTGAGTTTGAGAATAAGCCACCACTATATTGGCTAGCAAATTGGCAGTCAAAAGAAAATGACCCTGCTGATGATGAGTTTGTTAGATTGCCTAGAGACGAAGACCAAATTATAAACACTACAGTATTTCAAATACAAAATAATTTAATTACATCTAGCGAAGATGATATTAATAAATCACTAATAGATCAAAATGTTAGAAAAGAACAAAGACCATTTTTTATATCTCAGATTTTAAAAAAGATAACTAACGATAATTCTATTTGTACCGTTTACAACGCAGACTTAGCAGATAAAGAAATTGATAAAGAGTATAGTGTTGATCTATCAACGCCATCAAAGATTACCATAAATGATGATAACACGATTTACTTTAAACAACAATTTAAAAAACCTGAAGATAAAAAAGATTATGATAATAGAGTTTTTACTAATTTTGTTAATTGTAAAACAGAGCATCCTGAAGCAGATGTAAAAATATTTGCTTATATAGACCAACATAAAGAAGAAGAAATAGATAAAGTTAGAAAAGCAAAATTAAAATTAATTGATAATAAAGTTAATTCATTAAGAGAGTTTATCAAAAAATATGATAACAAAGAAATCAGTCCGTTAGAATTTATATTTTTAAAACAAACACCAAAAGATTTTGATAATGATTAACAAACTACCAAAACATTTAGTTGAAGATGAATTTGATTCTGTCAAGTCTGCAGTTTTAAGATTTGATAAATTAAATAAAACTCAAATACTACAACTTATTCATAAAAGAAAGAGACAACTGTATGAGTTTGTTTGTTCTAAAAAACACTATAAGTTTATAACACTAAAAGCTTCAGAACTACCACTAAAATATTCTATGTTAGAACACCCATTAAGACCATCAGCAAGTTATTTTAAAGTCTTATTCAACAGTGAAACTAATAAAAAATATTTAGAATCATTTGATTTATTTAATACACTCTTACAAGCAGCAACAATATGTGTTAAAGCAATGAAAGATGAAAACGAATTATTAAAATCTTTTGCTACAACACATTTAAAATGCACAACAAGAGACCTATATAAAGAAGCTAATATATCTGTGTTTTGTTATGATACAGAAAAGTTTTTACATAATAAAACTCCAGTATTTTATGACTTACCTAAAGTTATACAAGAAGATATTACAAAAATAGAAATAATAGATATGAGAAATCATTTAAATAAGTTATTAGAGAAAGGAGGTAAAATAAATTGAGTATTAAGATTGATGTTAGAAATGGCAATTTAGAACAAGCATTAAGAGTTCTAAAAAAGAAAGTTATGAAAGAAGGTGGTATCAAAGATTATAGACTAAACTCTGTCTATGAGAAACCGTCAGAGAAAAAAAGACGTAAGAAAAAAGAAGGTATTGCTAACTATAAAAAAACACAAAAAAAATTAAAACAGCATTTAGGTATATAATTAAATAGAATTTTACGCCGTAATTGAAGTATATATATTATGGTTAGGGCCGTTCATAAGACCCTAATGGCGTAAAGAGCCCGATAATTTATCGGTGTCGCAAGTGGTGATTTGGTAGTTTACACCTAAAAATAAACTACCACTTGAATTTTAAAAAATAATACTTATATAAATAACTATGTACATGCCTTAATGGGTGTACATTTTAAAAGAAATAACTTTGCTTAAACTAGGAGGTTTTTATGACACACGAAGCACTAAGTATATTCAACCAATTAAGACCGGTAACAGTAGGATTCGATAGCGTATTCGATCATTTTGAAAGAATGTTTGAACACAATGCTAGAGCAACTACCGTACCAAACTATCCACCATACAACATTGTAAAGACAGGTCAATACACTTATGATATTGAGTTGGCTCTGGCTGGGTACTCTAAAAAAGATATTACGGTTACTTTTGAGGAAAGCGTCTTAACAATTAAATCCGTTAAAACTAAACAAGACCAAGAGTTCGAGGACAACGTAGGAACGTTTGAAGATGATAGTAAACTAAATGAGGAGATGCTACACCAAGGTATCGCTAAAAGGCAATTTACGAAGACATTTACAATCGCTGACGAAGTTGAAATCAAAGGTGCTCAACTAAAAGATGGTTTACTTAAAGTAACTTTGGAAAGAATTATTCCAGAGCATAAGAAAGCTAAAAATATTGTTATTAAATAACAAGTAATAGAGAAGGCGCTCACACTTGACATGAGCGTCTTTTCAGTATATAATGAATGTATAAATTAAATTATGAAAATGGAGTGAAAACATGAACCTATCAAGTGACACAATATCTGTGTTAAAAAACTTTTCAGACATTAATCAAAACTTATTGATTAAACCTGGAAGTAAAGTACAAACTATTTCTACAATGAAAAATATTTTAGCAGAAGCTGAAGTATCAGAAAAGTTTGAAAGTGAATTTGCGATATATGACTTACCTGAATTTTTAAGATCAGTTGAGTTATTTGCTAAGCCAGACCTTAACTTTAACGGTGGAGCTTATGTTAATATCGCTGAGAGTAATACTAAACAAGCAATCAAATATTTCTTTGCTGACAAATCTGTTGTAGTATCTCCAAGTAAAGGTATCACAATGCCAGATAAGCACGTGACGTTTACTTTAAAAAAAGATGACTTTACAAAAATAATGAAAGGTGCGACTACATTAAATCTACCTGATGTTGCTGTTATAGGTGATGGTTCAGTAGTTAAAATGGTTGCAACTGACAAAAAGAATACTACTTCAAATGAATATTCTATTGATGTAGGTGAATCTGATAAGAAGTTTACTGCGTTTTATAGAACAGAAAACTTTAAACAATTAGTTGATGACTATGACGTAGCGATTTCTAAAGCAAAGATAAGTCACTTTGTAAACAGAAATAAACCCTTACAATATTGGATAGCATTAGAACCTGATTCAGAGTTTTAGAGAATTATTGTCTTATGGATATAAAACAAAAGAGGCCTTATACAATAGAGGAAGAAAAGATTTTAAGAGAAGGACTATCAGACATTAAGGTAACATACGAAGATGTAGCAGAGATTGAGATTGAGACTCCTTATGTTGATTCAAAAATACAAGATAAATTTAATGAAGATAAAAGAGATACAGAAAATGATCCTTTCAAAGGGACTAGTATTGAGGGAAAAGATTAAAGGAAAGGAGAAAAGAACGGTATGTTCGGAAGAACACCACCAAATGCTAGACCTATTACTATTAAAGGAATCAAGTATAAATCTATTGCGGAAGCAAAAAGAAAACTTGGTAAAACTGAATATTATATAATGAAAGAGGTGATAAGTGGAAAAAACAAAAGACTTCCTTTGGACAGAAGCGTATAGACCAAAGCGTATTGAGGAGTGTATTCTTACCGAAGAATTAAAAGATACATTTACTCAATTTCTAAAACAAAAAGAAATACCAAATCTATTATTATCCGGTAGTGCTGGAACAGGTAAAACAACTGTTGCTAAAGCACTATGTGAAGAACTAGGTTGTGACTATATTGTCATAAATGGTTCAGACGAGGGTAGACAAATAGATACTGTAAGAAGTAAAATTAAAAACTTTGCTTCCACAGTTTCCTTAACCGAAGACGCAAATCATAAAGTTATTATAATTGACGAGGCTGATTATATGAATGCTGAGAGTGTTCAACCAGCTTTAAGAAATTTTATAGAAACTTTTTATAAGAATTGTAGATTTATCTTTACTTGTAATTATAAGAATAAGATCATACCAGCACTTCATAGTAGATGTACTGTTATTGATTTTAAGATTACAAATGGTCAAGTAAAAAAGACTGCTATGTCTTTTATGAAACGTATGGAAGATGTTTTAAAAGACGAAAATATAGAGTTTGATAAGAGAGTACTAGCAGAACTTATACAGAAGTATTATCCGGACTTTAGACGTACTATCAACGAGCTACAGCGGTATTCTGTACGAGGTAAGATAGATAGTGGTATATTATTCAATCTATCAGAGGCGAATACTAAAGAACTCATTAGGACATTAAAAGAGAAAAGATTTAATGATATGAGAAAATGGGTAGTACAAAACCTTGATAAAGAACCATCTTCATTGTTTAAGACATTATATGAAACTCTTTACACAAGTTTAGATAGTAAGTCAGTTCCTCAATCAATATTAATTCTTGCCGGATACCAATATAAATCTGCGTTTGTTGCTGACCAAGAGATAAATATGGTTGCTTGTTTGACAGAAATTATGGCTGGATGCAAGTTTAAATAAGAGAATAGAATGGCGAAAAGAACAATTTTTAGAAAAGTAATAGTTAAATTAAGAATGTGGTACGCAGATATCAGAGGCCATCATGGCAAACGTTGGGATTATGAACCAGGCGAATGGTATATGGGTAGACACAATAAAAGAAAATAGTAGTAAGTTTATATTATGTATGAGTTACGAGATTACCTTAACGCACTAAATTTCACTAAAGAAAATCTGCTAGATACAGAGGACTCTACCTGGGAGAAGAAATACCCACCCTTTGTTATAAATAAGTGTTTATCTATGTTTTATGATTGTATCGCACAAGCGAATGAGATGAATGGGTATCACTTCCTAGACAAAAAGGTACAGTTCCATTTTTACATAAATAGTATTAGAAAAAGTAAGCGATTTGGTGGTAAATGGTTATCACAAACTAAATTGAATAATTTAGAGTATGTAAAAGAGTATTATGGATATAGTAATGAGAAGGCTAAACATGCACTCAATATACTAAGCGAACAACAAATTGAACAAATTAAAAGGTCCTTATCCAAGGGCGGGAGAACTAAATGAGTGAAAATATTGTACATTGGACGCCTGATAGTATGCTTGAAGTTACAATCAAACAGCCAGACGACTTCCTAAAAATTAGAGAAACATTGACACGTATTGGTGTCGCTAGTAGAAAAGATAAAACATTATATCAATCTTGTCATATATTACACAAGCAAGGTAAATATTTTATAACACACTTTAAAGAGTTATTTGCGTTAGATGGTAAGACTGCAACCTTGTCAGAAAATGATATTCAAAGAAGAAATACAATATCAATTCTTTTACAGGATTGGAAGTTGATTGAAATTGTTGACAAAAACCAAACAGTCCTAGAAAATAAAGCACCATTAAGTCAAATCAAAGTGTTACCTTTTAAAGAAAAAAAGGAATGGATTTTATCAGCAAAATATAATATTGGAAAAAAGATTGAACCAAAAACTGAAAGTAGTGATGAGAGTTAAATGCAAGTTCCAAAGTTTAGAGAATATATAACCGAACAAAACAAAGAGCGTAAAGATAAACCTATTACGGTTGCTATCCTTACGAAAGCTAGTCCTAAAGTTAAAAAACAAAAATCTGGTAGTGTTTCAAAAAAAGAACTAACGGTAGGACTAATCGAAAAAGCTTGTGAAAAAAAAGGCTTTAAATGTGTTATCATTAATACAAAACACGCAATCATCACAGGTAAAGACGAAGAAAAAAATACTCTAACAGTTTACAATTATGATGGTAAAGATTCCGAACACACTTTTGTAGGTAAAGATACAGTTTGTATGACACGAGCTGGTTCAGTTGAAGATGAAGCAGGACTATCTTTAATATCAGCATTTCAAAATTCACAAGCATTTATGTTAAACACAAGATCAGCTATGTTGACTTGTGATAATAAATTGACATCAGCTTTATTGTTTGAGAAGTTTGGTATACCTACACCTAGAACATCATTTGTTTCTAACGAAAAAAATATAGAAGATGCTCTTAAACTTGTTGGTGGTAAATTTCCTATTATATTAAAAACATTAACGGGTACACAAGGTATTGGTGTTATTAAAATTGGTAGTTTAGATTCTCTAACATCAACTATTCAAGCATTATGGAAGCATGACGCTGAATTATTACTACAAGAATACATGCCAGCAGATGGTGATGTTAGAACACTTGTAGTGGATAATAAAATTTTTGCCTCAACAAATAGAGTACATGCAGAAGATGAGTTCAGATCAAATACGCATAGAGGCGCTGTACCAAAACCATACAAATTAAGCGAAGAAGAACAAGAAATTATTTTAAAAGCAAGTAGAGCTTCAAAGGCTTATCTTGTGGGAGTTGACCATATTGTATATAAAGGAAAACCTTATATATTAGAAATCAATGGTAGTCCAGGATCTGGAGCTGAATACGAAGGTTATCAATATATTGATTATTATGCTGATCCTAAACCATCAGGATCAATTAATGGTGAAAATCTAATGTACAATATCATAGATTGGGTTTCTAAAAGAAGTCATTGGGATAGACAAGCTTCAAGTGAATGTGGTTGGTTAGAAACTGTTGATCTAACTGATGTGGGAAAAGTACGAGCAAAATTTGATTCGGGTAATGGTTCAAAGGCTTGTGCGTTACATGCTGATAAAATTTTAGAAGAAGGTAAAATTATTAAATGGAAATACGATGGTAAAACATATTCTAAACCTAGACATGGAATTAGTAAAGTTTTTAGAGCAAATGCTGACGGTGAAGAGCCATCAGAAAAAAGACCAACGATATTAATAGACATTTCGTTTAATGGATTTACATATAAAGATATAGAAGTAGGGTTAGATGCAAGACCAAGATCAGGCTCGGACCTATTAATTAATAGAGATTTAATGCGACTTATGAATGTTAGTGTCAACCCTAATAGAACATTTGCATTAAGTAAGAGATTAAGACCAGTTGACAAAGAAGGAAAAGAAGACAAAGTTGGCTTTGAGAAAGAATAACATTGACAAACAAGTCAATTTGTGTTATAATATAAACAACTAAGGAGAATATTATGCAAGATGTGAAACTATTAAGACTATCTACTGGCGAAGATGTAATCGCTAAAGTAGGAGAAAATGACGATGGTGTAAGTTTACACAAACCATTTGTTATCATACCCCAACAATCAGCACCAGGACAACCTATACAATTGATGATGTCATTGTATAATGCTTTTGGTAAAAAAGATACTATCACAATAAGTAAAGATAAAATTGTTTTTACTACAGAACCAAAAGATGATCTTGTAAAATCATATGAGTCAAATACAAGTAGAATTATCAAAACAACACCAGGACTAATTACAGAAAACTCAATACCAAAACTGTAGTGATAACTGTTAACTTTATGAGAGGTCAGGAAGTTATTCCTGTCCAAGTAAACGAAGGCATGACGTTGATGGAAGCCGCTAGAGATTTCTCTAATAAAGCCATTGATGAGATACCTGCCGATTGTGGTGGTTGTTGTGCCTGTGCTACTTGTCATGTTTTGATAGATCAACAATGGACAAATATAGTAGGTGGTATGGATTTAAATTCTGCAGAAACTGAATTAATTACATATGAAAAAAATTATGATAGAATGCGAAGTAGATTAGCTTGTCAAATTTCACTAGAAAAAAAACATGATGGAATGGTTGTCCATCTTTTAGATAACCATAAACTATAAGTAAATTATGGATTTAAGAGAACAAGTAATAACTGAAATTAGTAAAATTTATGATCCGGAGATACCGGTTAATATTTATGAATTAGGTTTAATTTATGAGGTTAAAGTTGTAGAGAATACTGTAAAAATTGTTATGACACTAACTTCCCCAAATTGTCCCGTTGCTGAAAGCTTACCACAAGAGGTTAAAGATATTGCTATGCAAGTCGAAGGTATTGAAAAAGTTGATCTTGATTTAGTATTTGAACCAATTTGGAATCAAGATATGATGTCGGAAGCTGCGAAACTGGAATTAAACTTATAATTAAATTATGAACTTTTATAAAAACGTTATTGAACATAGAGGTAAACTTTTAATTCGTGGCATACACGAGGGAAAGGAATACAAAAATAAAATAGATTATAGTCCAACTCTATATGCAAAAACACAAGACGACACTGGATTTAAAACTTTACAAAACGAAAATTTAAAACCAATTAAGTTTGATAGTATATCAAAAGCAAGAGAATTTAAAAAGACTTATAATACAGGTAGCTCTCCATTGTTTGGAATGGACAGGTATCAATATCAATACATTGCAGACGAGTATCCAGAAACAATGAAGTTTGATAAAGACCTTATTAAAATATTTACAGTTGATATAGAATGTACAGCTGAAAATGGATTTCCCGATATAGAAAACGCAATAGAAGAACTACTAGCAATCACAGTTAAAAATCAATCTAATAAACAAATTATAACTTGGGGTACGGGTGATTTTAAAACAGATAGATCAGACGTAACATACATAAAGTGTAAGTCTGAAAAGTCTTTAATCATGGAGTTTATGAAGTTTTGGACTAAAAACTATCCTGATGTTATTACAGGTTGGAATACAAAGTTTTTTGACATACCCTATCTATTCAATCGTATTAAAAATCTTGTAGATGAGAAGGTACTTAAAAAGTTTTCACCTTGGAATTTAGTTGAAAAAGAAACAGTTGTATTACGAGGAAGACCACAAACTCATTATAACATCTTTGGTATTGCCATGTTAGATTACTTGGACTTATATCAAAAGTTTATTCCAACAAAACAAGAAAGTTATAAGCTTGATTATATTGGTAAAGTAGAATTAGGTTTACAAAAAGATGAAAACCCTTACGATACTTTTAGTGATTGGTATAAAAAAGACTATCAATCGTTTATTGATTATAACATTAAAGATGTGGAAATTGTAGATAGACTAGAAGATAAACTAAAACTTATTGAACTAGTCCTAACAATGGCGTATGAAGCTAAGGTTAATTATGCTGATGTATTTTCACAAGTAAGAATGTGGGATATGTTAATTTATAATTATTTAAAAAAAGATAATATTCAAATACCACCAAGAGAGAATTACACTAAAGATGATAAGTACGAAGGTGCTTACGTTAAGGATCCTATTACAGGTATGCATAACTGGATAGTTTCATTTGATATAAACTCACTATATCCACATTTAATTATGCAGTATAATATCTCACCAGAAAAAATCATTGGTGTAAAATCAGACGGCATTTCAGTAGATAGATTATTAGATCATGCGACACCATTAGATCATCTAAAAGCTGAAGGCGCTTGTATTACACCAAATGGAGCAATGTTTAAAATAGATAGTCCAGGGTTCTTACCAAAACTTATGGAAAGTATGTATAACGATAGAGTTAAATTTAAAACATTATCTTTTCAGGCAAAACAAGAGTATCAAAAAACAAAAGATAAAAGTTTATTAAAAGAAATCTCTCGTTGTCATAATATTCAATGGGCAAAAAAGATTGCGTTAAACTCTGCCTATGGTGCAATTGGTAATCAGTACTTTAGATACTATGATGTAAGACAAGCAACAGCAATTACATCTGCTGGTCAATTTGTAATTCGTTGGATTGAAAAGAATGTAAATGAATACATGAATACTATTTTAAAGACAGAAGAAAAGGTTGATTACATTGTTGCGTCAGATACAGATTCAATATACTTGTGTTTAGATAAACTTGTTGAAAAAGTATGTAAAGACAAATCAAAATCTGAAACATTAAAGTTTTTAAATAAGGTTGTTGAAAGTAGAATTGAACCGTTTATTGATAAGAAGTTTGAAGAACTTGCTGAGTACACAAATGCCATTAAACAAAAAATGGTTATGAAAAGAGAAGTAATAGCTGACAAAGGTATATGGACTGCGAAAAAAAGATATATGTTAAACGTATTAGACGAAGAAGGTATTACGTTTGAAGAACCTAAACTAAAGATTATGGGTATTGAAGCTGTTAAGTCATCTACACCAGAAGTTTGTAGAGGAAAGATTAAAGAAGCTATCAAACTTATAATGACTAAAGGTGAAGATGAACTACAAGCATTTGTTGCTGAATTTAAAAAAGAGTTTTATCAAATGACAGCTGAACAAATATCCTTTCCTAGGTCTTGTAATAATTTAAAAAAATATAAACATAGTAGTAATATATTCATTAAAGGTACACCTATTCATGTTAAAGGTGCTTTGATATATAATGAAAATCTAAAACGATTTAAATTACATAGAAAGTATCCATTAATACAAGAAGGTGATAAGATCAAGTTTCTAAAACTAAAAGAAGCTAATCCATTTAAGTTTGATGTTATAAGTTATGTAACAAAACTACCTAGTGAATTTACATTACAAGAATATATTGATTATGACATTATGTTTCAAAAAACATTTTTAGACCCTATGAGTTTTATACTTAACTCTATTGGTTGGACATATGAAAAGACAGCTAGTCTGGAGGACTTCTTTGTCTAGTTTTTTCATATCAATTATCTGCGCACATTGGGGTTTTGCCACAGGTAATTTACTTGCAATGAAAACCAATTGGTCTATACCTAGATTTTTATTAATAGTAATACTAATAAGATACTTTTTTTTAACTTATGGATTTTAATACAACAAAAAAACATGGAGTAATATATGCGGATCCGCCTTGGACATTTAAAACGTTTAGTGACAAAGGAAAAGAGAAAAGCCCAGAAAGACATTATAGTTGCATGTCTTTGTCTGACATTATTCGGTTACCTGTTGGTGACCTTGCTAAGGACGATGCAGTCCTTTTAATGTGGGTAGTTGACCCTTTACTAGACAAAGCATTTGAGGTAATCAATGCGTGGGGTTTCAAATACAAGACAGTAGGTTTTACTTGGGCAAAAACGAATCGAATTAAAATGGGTTTCTTTACAGGTCTTGGTTATTGGACCAGAGGTAATCCAGAAATGTGTTTATTAGCAACTCGTGGGAAACCTAAAAGGCTAAATAAGAGTATACCACAATTAGTTGTGGAACAAAGACGAGAACACAGTAGAAAACCAGATATAGTATATGACCATATTGAGAAGATGTTACCAGGGCCTTATATTGAGTTATTTGCTCGTAGAAAACGAGAAGGCTGGACTAGTTGGGGGAATGAAGTTTGATTTTAGACTTGACTCTTTCGTTATTATGTGTTATATTGATATATGTTTTCATCATAATATTATTTAAAATGTGGGACAATGAACAATTATAAAAGATATACATTACAAGATACTTTAGATAGTGAGAAAAGAGCACTATTTAATGTACTATCAACTTTCGCTGGTGGTGGTGGTTCATCAACTGGTTATAGATTGGCTGGTGGTAAGATACTAGCAGTTAATGAGTTTGTACCTGAAGCACAAAATACTTACAGAGAAAATTATCCTAACACTACAATAGTGCCAGGTGATATAAAAGAATTGACAGGTACATATCTAATGGAACAAGCTGGAGTTAAAGTTAGTGAGTTAGATATATTAGATGGCTCTCCTCCATGTTCAGCGTTCAGTATGGCAGGTTCTGTATCACATGGTGAGGGTAGAACTCACGCAGATGCGTTTGGTAAAAAGAAACAGTATAGTGATATTAAAG